>Ga0302268_1000985_pt1 | contig 16910 bp, 6 predicted proteins | sample III_Bog_E2_1_FD_194554 | JGI IMG/M metagenome (GOLD analysis project Ga0302268, IMG submission 194554) | Peat permafrost microbial communities from Stordalen Mire near Abisko, Sweden - III_Bog_E2_1 | ecosystem: Environmental > Terrestrial > Soil > Wetlands > Peat | place: Sweden: Abisko... | reverse complement strand
TAAACTATAAACTATAAACTATAAACTATAAACTATAAACTATAAACTATAAACTATAAACTATAAACTATAAACTATAAACTATAAACTATTAACTATTAACTATTAACTATTAACTATTAACTATTAACTATTAACTATAAACTATAAACTATTAACTATTAACAAATCCTGACAACAGGGATATCAAACAAAAACCCCAGTTTATCCAGCTTATCAGCGATATGGCCTACACCAATTGCACAATGGTGCGCGGGCCCCTGTTTTGACCAACGATTTATAAATTGTTTTGCTCCTATTGAGAATCTGTACCGGCTGTTGGTATTCCCTATTTCGAGTGTTGGACCTGAAACCGATTCTCCTTCAGCAACCAATAGAAATATTCCTTCTTTATTTTCAACCACCGAAAGCAATGTTACCGGACCGTACTTCACCGACATCTGAATGGACAATCCATTTCCGGGTTTACCATGATAGATGGGGAGCGGAACAAGTCTGACCGGTCCTTCGGCAATGGCTAAGTGAGCCGGTCCATCGTGTCCCAACATAACAACATCATCGTCGAAGTCCATAAGGTAAAATTCGGAAAATGAACCTCCCGCACCAAATTCGGACATGATCTTCATTGCTTGGGCATTTTTCACCTCACATTCGCCGGCCACAGGAATGTTTTTACCCGTCAGAAGAGTATTTCCGGCTATAACTGAGGTCGCGATATTCTCATATTCATTACCGGGCTGTCCTTCATAATAATAAGCCATTGAACCAAGCCTGTGGGTTTCTACCAGTTTGTCAAGGGCAACTGAAGTCTGTGCCGCACGCAATACTTCTTTCTCTTCGCATTCGGGAGCAACATCAAATGAATATTGAAATTCAGTGACTTTTGCTTCAATTTCAGCATCTGTAGCTTCATCTCTGTATTTTTTTAACTCACACATTTCCAATAACTCAATATGAGTCCCAAAAACGGATGATTGTTTTGTGAGGTCGGTATAAACATCAAGCATCCCGCAATAGTAATGTCCTAAAATACCAAGCCGGTTATTACGCATCGCATTTGCTACATGGGCAGCCTGAGACCAGGCTTCAATTTCACGCCACGCTTCATCATCCTGCATATAACCGGTAACAAAATCGTAGCGTATCCCTGAACGGTTGAATACTGATGCTATTTCGGGTACCGAACAGGCCTGGCAATGCTCAAGCCATACACCTGTCATTTTCCCCCGGTCACCAAGCTGGTTGAAACTTTCATAATCAATACTTGCAACGGGCTGTAAATTCAATATAATCACAGGGACTTTTACCTTTGCAGCTATTGGTAATACTGTAGAGGAAAGAGCATAAGTAGAAACATACAGGAATACAATTTCTACATCGTTACTTTTCAAAAAATCCCCTGCCTGCTTTGCTTTTTCCGGATTATCAACCATTCCGGCATCAATCACTTCTACCCCAAAACCGGCAATTTTGTTTTTTATCTGTTCCTGATAGCGCATTAAATTATCAAGCAATCCGCCAAACTGTGCCCAGTATGTATCCAGACCAATACCAAATAATCCTACTTTTGTCATTTTTAAACTTTATTAAATTGTAAAGTATTTATTCTTCTTTCATGATTCTTACAGGGCCTAACAGACCGGAACTAATCAATGGAGATGTTTTGGTAAAGTAATTCCATGTGGTAAAACAATATCTTCCTTTCGATGGGCGAGGCTCGTTTTTTAAGAACCAATCAGGAAATTCCTGCAAAAACTGAAACCCTTTGTGCCCCGGTAGCCATTTACAATCTGCAGGTTCCTGTTCATCACCGATCAAACGATTTGCCCATACATTCGTAACTTCAATTGTAAGGACATTGCCTTGAGCTTTAAGAAGTCCGGCTGGAATTTTTACATTCCATGGAGCTGTCCAGACAACTCCAAGATCGTTGTTATTAAGTATTATTTTCGCAATGGATTTTACGATTCCTAAGTCAAGGTATAACACCGGGCGTTTATCTGCAATCTGAGTTGCAGGAATATCAAAGGAAGTACGGTAAACAGCAGTACCACTAAAATATTTTATCCCCTGTTCAGGCCGTTTAGTCCAGTCATCGAGTGTTGTAAAAGTAACCGGCGTTACCGGACCTCCCCAGACAGGATCGAATTGTACCTGCCATGAATTATTCACAAATGCTATTTCGTGGAGTGAAGGGAAATTATTCTTTAGGACAGTTCCTTTTTTACCAACCTTATGTCTAAACACGATAAAAAAACTTTGAGCCTCGGCAAAGGTAAGTGGAATATTTGTTTTACCATTTACTTCTTTAAATTGCAACAGGTTTCTCATTGAACCCGTCACAGGGTCCCAAAGCTCAGGTTGCATTCCGGATACATTAAAAATGCAGCTTGTCGAACCGGCTTGACTATCGGTATTTGCAACAAAATAAATATTTGTATTACCACTAACCCTGTGAATAGATTTCAAGGTTAGCTGTCCGGTAGTATTGATTGCAACAAAATCATCGTTGGAAGAAGCTGCAATTTTTCCCCACTGTAATAGAGCCTGACATCGCGTCCAGTACTTCACCATTGCCTGTCCCGGTTTCCACCATGTTTGTGTACGATCAAAATGAGTACCCCATTGACCCATGGTTGCTCCCGGTTTATATCGTTCGTCCCATGGTTGCTCCACAAACCTGTGTAATACAAACCGATTTACTCCTGCACAATAAGCAGCATCACCAATAGGTTTCAACCATGCCGGAGTTTCATCCCACTTACTATCATGTGGATCTCCTGTAAAAGCTTCTGCTTCAACAATATTTTTTCCTGCTTTTCGCAATGCAGCCACAGTGGGATCGAGTTCAACAGGTGAATAATTGCCGTCATGAGTCCAGAATTCGGTCATAACTTTGTGTACCAATGGCATTATTTCCTCTTGCCGCCATGGCCCGCCATAAGGTTCACATAAAAAAGCAAGATGAGCAGCAGTCATTTTTTTTGATATAGTACCATAATACACATCGCGATACAAGTCTTTTACAGTGGCATCAAAGTCTTCAGCAAATTTTACAGAATCCTTTGTACTTCCAATTTTTCGACCGGCAAATATTGCCAGATAAGGAGTCATATCATATCCTCTTCTATCTGAAAATTCTTTTTGCATTTTTGGTGTCCAGGTGGGGTAGCCTGCTTCATAACTATCAAAATGGACATGAGTAAAACCGGTTCCAATTAAATCACCCAGATGTTTCTGAATTTCACCGATTACATGATCAAGATGAAAATCGACAGCTTCCTGACTCATTTTATCACATTCCAATCCTGTTGCTGCCCATTGAGCCGGTTGAATGATTGTGCCCATGGTGGTGTGCCCAAACCGATAAATAATCCATTCACCTTCAGGTGCATCCCATTCAATCTGGCCATTGGGTTGCATTTTATCTGTCAAATTGATGACACTGCTTAATTCAACATCACCTGTTGCAGGAAGTGCTAATACAGCAATGTCTTTATAATATGTTTTTCTGCCTTCAATTACGGGTTTTTCCACCATGCCCGTTTTGGGATTATATACAGGATATGGTCCATCTGAATGAGGGTCAACCTGAGCTCTATCCAGAATGATATTGATATGTTTATTGCCTGAAACTTTTTTTTGTGACCAACAGATTTCCTGCATTGAGAGTTCGGGGGTAATCCAGACGCCGCCACTCGACTCATAACCCGGCCCGTTGAACATGCCAAAATCCATTCCCAAACGCTTTGATTCTTCTGCAGCAAAGCGCACCAGTTTCCACCAGGGCTCTGTCCATGAAATAATATCAGGTGTAGGGCTGTTTTTTATTTCACCGGCCCAGGGAGTAGTGACATCAGCCAGACTAAACATTGTTGTTCTGTTAAATCCGGCTTCTTTTAAAGCTTCCAAATCCCCGGTAATCCCTTTTTTGCTCAGATTTGAGCCCATCCACATCCATAGAACTCCGGGTTTAGCCGATTCAGGAGGATTTACAAAAACCTCAGCCGGATCATTTTTCAACGTTGTATAAGTCTGGTTGTTATTTTGTGCATTTGTTATGAATGCAATAGCTACAAATAATCCAACCGGAATAAATCTTACCTGTTTTTTCATTAATACTTCAATTCTTAGTCGTCGTGAATGCAATCTATAATTTTACGTGAAAATATACAAAGTATAAATTAATCTGTCATAATAATTTGCAAATAATTAATATACAGTATATTCCGTCTTGGTTATTGGTTCCGGGTTCCTGGTTCCTGGTTCCTGGTTCTTGCGTCTTGCGTCTTGGTTCTTGGTTCTTGGTTCTTATATATTATAATGCATTGATTTCATAATTATTCCCCTTTTTTGTCTCAAATGTAATTGTATAATGACCTTGTTCTAAAACCGGTTTTAAAGATACACCTTTTACCTGGAATGGAACTCTTGCCCTAACCTTGCAGGTTCCTCCATTGATTGATTTTATTTCGGCTGACAGCAGTTTACCTTTGCTCCAGTCAATATTCACTTCAAAGCCGCCTCTTGCTTTCAGACCTTTCACACTTCCTTCTTTCCAGACATCAGGGATGGCAGGCAACAAGTCGACAGAACATAAATGACTCTGGAGCAACATCTCTGCAATACCGGCAGTAGCTCCAAAATTACCGTCAATCTGAAATGGAGGGTGTGCATCAAAGAAATTCGGATAGGTTCCTCCTCCCTCAGCATAGTCAATTTCACTTTCATCTGTCAGGTGTAATAAATCCCTTAATAACCGGTAAGCATGGTTACCATCCTGTAATCGCGTCCAGAAATTAATTTTCCATGCTTTACTCCATCCCGTTCCTTCATCGCCTCTTATTTCAAGTGTTTTTTTAGCAGCTGCAAAATATTGCGGTGTCGATTCTGTAATCTGCATACCGGGGTAGAGTCCGAATAAGTGGGATGTATGCCTGTGATGCGGATCAGTTTCTATAAATTCCTTATACCATTCCAACAACTGACCCTTACTGCCTATCTGAAGCGGGAAAAGTTTGCTGCGTTTAGCTATGAGCGTATCCCGGTAAGCTTCATCAATACCCAACACCTTTGAGGCTTCAATCAGGTTAGTGAATAAATCACGGATAATCGACATATCCATGGTCGAAGCAACTGATACTGAAAATTCAGGACCATCTTTGACAAGTCTGAATTTATTTTCAGGTGAAGTAGAAGGTGCTGTCACTAAATAACCGTTTTTATCTTTCACCAGCCAGTCGAGTGTAAAATCAGCTGCTCCTTTCATTAGTGGATAAGCTTCTTCAGCCAGAAACTTTTTATCGCCTGTGAACTGGTAATGTTGCCACAGATCCTGACAAAGCCAGTTGCCGCCCATCGCCCAGTTTGCCCAGTTTGGATCTCCGCCTCCACAGTTTCCTACCGGAGTACTTAATCCCCAGATGTCTGAATTATGGTGTTCCACCCAGCCTTTTGCTCCGTAAAACTGGGTGGCAGTGGTTGCACCTGTTTTAGCAATATCATGTATCCAGCGAAGCAATGGCAGATGCATTTCCGAAAGATTTGTTATCTCAGCCGGCCAGTAGTTCATTTCGGTATTAATGTTGGTAGTAAAGTTACTGCTCCATGGGGCACGGAGTTCATTATTCCAGATGCCCTGTAAATTTGCGGGCAATCCACCCGGACGTGAAGAAGAAATCAACAGGTATCTGCCGTATTGAAAGAAAAGCATTTCAACAGCAGGATCATAACTTCCTTTACCAAATGCACGTAATCTTTCATTGGATGGAAGATCTTTATTGATATTCTGACCCGTAGTGTCTTTTATCAAAAGAGATACCCTGTTGAAATATTTCTGAAAATCAGCAATATGTTCATTCAACAGAGTAGGGTATCCTTTCCTGAAAGCATTGTCAACATAGTTTTGTGTGAGGGCATTTTCATCTTTACCGTCTTTATCAGGACATTTGTCGAAGCCGTTGAAACTGGTTGCAGCCGATACAAACAGAATTACTTCAGTCGCATTTTTAACGTGAATACCGGTTGTGTCGGTCGATAAGCTGCCACCTTTATTGAGAGCTTTGATGCGATATTGGTAACGCATACCATTGCAACCTGCAGTATCACCATAGATTACAGGGTTCACCCCTTCGGGGTTATAATAACTCGGATCTACATGGCTAGGCGCTTTACCGCTCACTACCAGTTCGTTTGTACTATTAGATGATAATTTGTAATGCAATAACGATTTGGCTGAAACCGACATAGTTAGTGCACCCGGTTTGTCGGAAGTAATGCGTACCAACATGCAGTTCGAGGGCGCGTTGATAAATACCTGTCGTTGATAAGTTACACCGTTAACAGTAAAACGGGTGGTTGTAATGGCTTCCCGGAGATTCAAATCACGGTAATAAGCAGTTGGTTTTACTCCGTTAAAATTCTGGTGAATAATCATTTCGCCCATTGGCAAATAGGATTCAGAGTAATATCCCTGCATCTTTTTGGCAAGTTCTTCAGCTTTTGAATAATCCTGATCTTCCAGTAATGCTTTCCTGATTTGAGGAAGGAAGGTAATTGCCTGCGGGTTCACATTAGTTTTTTCAGGGCCACCGCTCCAAAGGCTTCCTTCGTTGAGTTGAATCGAATCTTCTTCCACTCCGCCGAATACCATGCCTCCTATTTTCCCATTTCCCACGGGTAAAGCTTCCACCCATTTCGAAGCCGGTTGATTATACCAGAGTGTAAGATCCCCGGCCATTGCCCGAAAACAGGATATAAATATCAAAATACTGATTGTAAGGAATTTTATTTTCATTTTTAATGAATTGAATAATTTTTATTTCTTGTACTTTTGGTTTAATATCAGTTATTTAACAGTAAAATCAAATTTTCCCGAACCTACACGGTAAACTAAATAGTCCTTCCCTTTTTGAACCTGTGTAATTTTTTTCGACATATGAACCGGGATATTATTTTCTGAAACCGATGACTTTCCGACTACCGGCAGGTATATCAAAGCCGAAGTATTGCATGGTATGGTAACTTTCAGATTGAAAGTGGCCTTACCCAGTTTCCAGTTGGTTTCAACAGTACCATATGGTGTTTCAAAACTTGAAGAAGCACTTGTAATATCTCCGACTACTGTCGGTTTGATCACTATATTTTTAAAAGCAACCGAATTTTCTTCCTGTTGAATGCCTCCAAGTGAAGCATAGAACCATTCCATTAGGTGCCCAAGCATTAAATGATTATTGGAAGAAATTTCATTTGCCATCCACGATTCGGTAAGGGCAGTTGCACCTTTCTTCAACTGGTAGCCATAACCGGGAACATCATTGCGGGCATTCATATCGAAAAGCAATTGTGATTGACCGTTTTCGACCAGTGTTTCAACCATGTAATGGAAACCAACATCTCCTGCCGTGAGCGCCTTGTTGTGAGCTGTAATCGAATCAACTAGGTTTTTAACCACCCCGTCTTTATTTTTTTCATCAACCAACCCGAAGCTTACAGGCATCGACATAGATGTTTGACTTCCTGTAGCGTATACATTGGTTTTAGCATTGAAAAATTTCGTATTAAATGCAGTTTTTACTTTCTCCGACCAGTCGGTAAAGCGTTTTACATCTTCTTCTTTATGAAGTACCGTGGCCATTTGTGCCAACAATTTCAGGTCATAATAATAGATAGCCATAGCCGGAAAATCAACCGGTGTCAGCTGTGAAACACCCGGATCAGCTGGTCCAAGATCATACCAGTCACCCAATCCGCTAAGTGAATTATCATCAGATTTATGTTTCAGATACTCAACATATTTATTCATCATAGGCCATGCCTTTTCCATTACCGATTTGTCGCCATACCAGTTGTAAACCAACCATGGCAAAATAACAGAGGCACTACCCCATTCGGGTGAATCCCTGAAACCATTATGAAATTCGACTAATTCAGGTGCTATATCCGGTACAAGTCCGTTGTCCAGTTGCGAATCCATCATATCCTGAACTAAGTTCCCGTAAAGCTCATGAATGTCGAAATTGTAATGAATTGAATTCCCCATCAGATAGGTTTGTTCGAGCCAGCCCAGCTTTTCGCGGTGTGGACAATCGGTTACCACACTTTGCAGGTTGCTTTTTATAGCCCAGTTTATCAGCGTAAATATCTTGTTAAACAAATCGTTTGAGCATTGGAAATCACCTGTTTTTGGACTGGAATTCCGTGTATGAAGGAAATTCATTTCTTTTATGCGTGGCAGTTCAGTTGAAGCGATAGTACTGTCAGGCACAGTACCTTCAACCATCACATAGCGGAAACCATAATACGTAAAGCGTGGCTTCCAGACTTCAACTCCGTCACCCTTCAAGGTATAGTTCAGGAAATACGGTGAACCGCTTGAAGACTGATTTACTTCATGATCTGATGTCAACAGTTCCCCGGGAATCAGCTTTATTTGTTGACCTTTCTTCCCTTTGACTTTGAATTCGACAATGCCCGATGCATTTTGACCAAAATCATAGATATATTTACCCTGTCCTCTTTTTTCAATTTTCTTAACTTCAATAATATCTTTAACGCCAACAGGAAAATCCGGATCATTTTTCAGTGTGCCTTTTGGTACATCAGGCAGAATACACTGTTTCCAGGCCGAATCATTAAATCCGGCATTATCCCAGCCTTTTTGATCAAGGCGTGCATCGTAGTCTTCGCCACCATAGATACTTGAAAAAGTAACAGGAGAAGGGGTAGTTTTCCAATCAGTACCCGACACAACATTTTCTTCGGCACCGTCGGCATAGGTTATTTTTAGTCTGCAAATCATTTTGGGCAACCCACCTGCAATACTCATTTTACGGTATCGTTCACGTGGAATATAATAAAATCCGTTCGCCACAATCACTCCAATGGCATTTTTACCTGAATGCAGATTTTGGGTCACATCATAAGCGTTGTAAAAAATGGATTTATCATATCGGGTCCAGCCGGGAGTTAAGAAATCATTTCCTATTTTCTTCCCGTTGATACTTGCTTCATACTGACCAAGACCTGTAATAAACAGTGTTGCGCTAATGATTTTTTTTTCAATACTAAAGTCCTTTCTGAACAAGGGAACTACCGGTATTTTGATCCCTTTTGTGCCCAGATTCTCCTCAACATCAAATGTTGGCGATGGCATACGCATTGAATCGGGAAGTTCATCATAGCCAATCCATTTTGCATTCTTCCAGTCAACCTTAGTCAACAAACCAGTCTGCCAGTTGGCAACTTCACTCCATGCTGAAGTTTTTCCATCGCCATCCCAACTCATTACTTTCCAATAATATGTTTTGGCCGGTTGCAGTGCTTTTCCATCATAGTTCATCTCAATTGATTGACTGGAATCCACTTTTTTACTGTCCCACTCAGTTCCTTGATTGTTGTTCAATTCATTCAAATTGTCCGCAACCAGAATACGGTAAGCCGATTGTACAACCGATCTTGAACCTGAATTCAGCTGCCAGCTTAAATGAGGTTGGGGAGAATCTATTCCTACAGGATTGACAATATTGTTACAGGTAAGGTGTGTTAAACTTACAGTTGAAACTGCCTGAGCTTGAATACTGAGAGGAATTAAGAGAACCCAAATGAATCGAAGGAATGACATGATTGGTATTTTTAATTTAAGATTGTTTTTACTAAAAAGAGTGTAACGAATGCATTTTTTACAGGATAACAGAACACATTGTTTTATTTCAAAAACAAAGCTGAAGGAGGCATTTTTTCAAAAGCTGAACTTCCGGGAATTTTCCATCCCCACTCCAGTGATTGACCTTCGTAATCCTGAAAATAGCGTAGCTCATAGGTATGAAGCCCTTTGCTTAATGCCACTTTGCCAAAAGCTGAAACAGCTGCATGACCTCCGTCATTATCAACGACTTGTTTATCATCGATAAAAAGAACACTTCCATCATCACTATTCGTGTAAAAAATGTATATTCCTGTAGATGGAGCAAGAAGGTATCCTTTATAAATAAAGGCAAAATGGCCATCAAGTTTTGTGATACTAATGGTCGGTGTATCGCAGACACCTGCTGAAATGAATTTACCGATGGAGGTTATTTCGGTCGTTCGTTTTATATTCCCTTCATAAAAATCATATTGAGCTCCATGTTTTGTAAGGTTTTCGTTCACAGGTGGATTAAACATTGCTTTTGTTGCAGTGACCGACATTGTCTGACTGGATTGAGAACCTGATTTAAATGCTTTAAGTTTTATCGGAGTAGTCTTTGTAAGGATCATTGAATCAGGAAAAAGAACTGAATTTTCTGTTGGTTCGGAACCATCAGTTGAATAACGGATTTGGGCATTCGGTGTAGTGCAACCGGCATGAACTGTTACCTGATTTTCAAACAACGCCACATTATTCGTAATATAAGGAACTGACACTTCATCCGTTTCACTGAACGAATATGGAAAATCTTCAGGACGTGTTCCCCTGATCGTGTCCGGTACTTTATCCAGAACGAAAGTAAGTTCGCCGCCTTTCATTAAATCGGAATAATTGACATAATTAGCTGATACAAGCTTCCCGTTCAACCTGACCTCTTTAATAAAGGTATTTACATCAGGTCGGTTGGCTGTAATGAGTAATACTTTTCCGTTTGGTAAACGCAACACTGATTTCTCAAATAACGGGGTGGTGAGTAGCAGTTGTCCGCTTCCGGGACAGAACTGATATAAACCTATACAACTCATCACGTACCATGCCGACATTTGTCCACAGTCCTCATTACCCGAAATACCTTCGGTGGTGGGCTGGTACATTTCGTGCAGAATGCGGCGTGTCATAGCCTGTGTTTTCCATGGTTGTCCCATAAAATTGTATAAGTAAGGGATATGATGACTCGGTTCATTGCCATGGGCATACTGACCTATCATTCCTGAAATATCGCTTAACAAACCGGTCATTTGGGAAGATACAGTGAACAAGGTATCAAGTGCCTGAATAAACTTGCCAGGGCTCCCGTATAAATTAACCAGTCCCTTCACATCATGCAATGCGAAGAAACGGTATTGCCAGGCTGTAGCTTCAGTATAAGCACGTCCTACTTCGAACGGATCAAAAGGTGAATCCCAATTGCCATCTTTCAACTTTCCACGGAAAAAGCCTGTAGAACCATCAAAAATATTTTTATAGATCTGCGAACGCCGGCTATAAATATCATAATCGGTTGTTCGTCCCAATGCTTTGGCCATTTGAGCAATACACCAGTCATCGTATGCATTTTCGAGCAAACAGGAAACCGATTCTCTTTTCAAATCCGAAGGGATATACCCTAATGCTAAAAACGGTGTAGTGGATTTACTGTTTTTGTCAGAGGATACTTTCATTGCCTCAAACGCTTTATTGACATCATAATTCCGTATGTTTTTACTGTAAGCATCGTAGATGACCGACACTGAATGATAACCGATCATACAGCCTGTTTCACCTGAAGCAAGCGGCCAGATGGGCAATTCCCCTGTCTGGTCATAAAAATGGAGCATTGAGTTGACCATATCATTTACCAGCGTAGTATCTACAAGAGTCATTAACGGATTCCATGCCCGGAAAGTATCCCAGAGTGAAAAAGTAGAATATGATTTGCGCTTACCGGAGTGGATTTTCAGATCTGCACCGCGATAATTTCCATTCACATCGCTTATCAGATTAGGAACAACCATCGTGTGAAAGAGTGATGAATAAAAAGTGGTTAAATCATCTTTACTCCCACCTGAAACTGTAATTGTTGACAAAGCCTTCTCCCATTGCAGTGTTGCTGATTTTTTTACAGCATCAAAATCAAATCCGTTTATTTCTTTTTGCAGATTTTCTCTGGCATTGTCAATGCTCACAGATGATAGTCCGACCTTTACTGTAATGGATTCTCCCTGTTTTGTTTGAAACTCAAGTACCGATTGGATATTTGGTCCTTTAATAGTACGGGCTAAAATGATGTTACCATTTGAAACTAAACTTGCTTTTGAAAAAGGTTTCGAGAATTGAGCTACAAAATAGACCGATCGATTCGCAACAAAACCGTTTGTTGTGCGCATTCCGACGATTTCGGAAGTTGATGTCCGGGTGATTTCGGCAGCTGTAATTGTTTCTTTGTCCAACAAGTGCGCCATGTCAATGACAAGGATTGCATGTTCAGATGCTGGAAATGTATACCGGTGTATGCCGGCATGTGATGTCGCACTCAATTCAGCAGTAATACCTTCATTAAGTGTAACTTTGTAATACCCGGGGGATGCTGACTCATTTTTATGAGAAAAAGCAAGCGGAGTGTAAATATCTCCGGTTGCTTTCAACAACAACTTTGAAACTGTTGGGTGAAACAAGATATCACCCAGATCAATACATCCCGTACCACTGAGATGTGTGTGCGAAAAACCGAAAAGTATGGAATCACTGTAATGATAGCCTGAACAGGCGTCCCAATTGCCCCGACGTGTATCCGGGCTAAGTTGTACTGCACCGAAAGGAACTGTTGCCCCGGGATAGGTGTGACCATGTGCACCCGTTCCTACAAACGGATCCACATAGTTCACTACCTGTGCCGGGGAACAGAGGTTTAAACAACACAAAAGAAAGATTAATAAATAAAAACGATTATACATTGTGTGAAAACTAAACGCAAATTACCTTTAAAAAAAACTATATATTTATTGAAATCTATGTCTATCTACCTTATTGCATCTGTCAGCCTTAAAATTAGAGTAAGGATTCACAGATAGTTAATAATCTGTTTGATCACTAACAAAAGATTAAATTGCAGTATCCCGGCAATTATTAATTATTGATTATTGATTGTTTTTCCCAGTGTACAGAAATACGTCAAAAATGTCTCAATTAAAATTAAATTAAAATATAAAGAGTTACTGAAATTCAGTTTAATCTGTTTGCAAATATTGACTTCTCTGAATTTCAGTAACATCTTGAAATTAATACCCTTTATTTTGCTTCAGATTCTTACTTACTGAAGTCACCGAGTAGGGTATTGCAAACACATCATTGTAAGAATTATAGATACGTGCAGGCCAAACAACAGAGGCAGAATCAGTATTGATACTTCCGTCAGCTTTTTTCCAGTTTGCAATTGAAACGCCATCGGTTCTTCTCATCAAACCGTGCAAAGGAATTGTACAATTTGTTGCTGCATCACCCCAACGAACTAAATCGGTAAACCGGAACGCACCCCATTCATAAGCCAATTCACAACGTCTTTCATGTTTTAAATCGGCCTTGGTTGCATTCGATTTTGATGCCAGACCTGCTCTGTTACGCACCTGATTTAACCATTGGTCTCCATTCTGATTAGTCCAGATCATTGCTTCGGCTTTCATCAGCAAGATGTCTGCATAACGCAAAACAGGAGGATCAAGAGTAGTAGTAGGATCGTTACCATTCGTATTCACAGTCTTTCCGACACAATCGGCTCCGGCATACGGGGCAAGATATTTACGGCAGGCCATCAACGAAGGACTGGAAACATTTACAGGATTTACGGCATAAGTAATATTATTCGTGCCTATATATGAAAGTACATCTCCCGGATAAGCAATAGTGGCTGACCGGCGTGTATCTCCGGTTTCATATTCGTTGTAAAGCTCCAGAGTCGGTTGGAAATAGCCCCAGTTATTGTAAAGTCCCCAGCCTGCATTTTCGAAAATAATTCCCGGAGTCTGGCAACCGCCAAATTGTGAAGAAGGTAAATTCCACAGATATTCTGGTCCGTAATTTTGAGCCGGAGTAAAGAAATCGGCATAATTTGGAACCAACGAATGTCTGTTTGAATTGATGATACTATCACAATAATCACTGCATATCTTATAATACTGAGCAGAATTAACATTATACTGAGCAGCTAACAACGCGGCACGGGCGATAAATCCCCAACAGGCGGTTTTATGCGGACGACCGTATTGTGTTACAGGTAAATCCTGAAAATAAGAAACCAAAGCTGCAGCTTTTTTGAAATCGGCAATAATCATATCATAGTTTGTTAAAACCGATGCCGGTCTCGCCATATCCACTGAATCGAGAGGTGTAGTAGGCAACATAATCGGTAAACCGCCACTGGTATTGTCAGCGTACCACGGAGCTAACCACAGATAGGCAAATCCTCTGAAAAAATAAGCTTCCCCTAACGCTTCGTTTTTAACAGCCCGACTTACATTCATTGGTGGTGCATAAAGTAAAATATTATTTGATCTGTTGATTAATTGATACATCCAGATATATTCTTCGTCAAGATAGCCCAGCGAAGCTGTACCGTTATCCTGGAAATTTTTCATTGTCTGAGGATTTGCTTCAACGCGTCCGGTTATCATGTTATCGGAAGCATTTTCATACCAGAAAAATCCATCTCCGTCGATTTCTTCTTCACCTGTCCAGAAATAAAGACCGTCAACAGCCGATTGTAAATCGGTTTGGGTTTTCCAAAACTGATCATTCGCAGGAGAACCATATGACTGATAAGTCAAAAAATCGTTGCTACAAGCTGACAGGATAAATATTACAGTTGTCAGTATTGCACTAAAAATTATATATTTTTTCATAACTGATTATTTTTTAATAATATCATAAAGTAATATTTACACCGACGCTAAACACTCTGGCTACAGGATAGGTTCCTGAATCTACCCCAAAGTTTCCAACTTCAGGGTCAAAACCTGAATATTTAGTAAATGTCAATAAATTTTGTCCACTGATATAAAATCTGAAATTACTTCCGGATAGACCGATTTTAGATATGAACCTTTTTGGGACAGTATAACCGATTGCAAGATTCTTCAACCGTAAATAGCTACCATCTTCTAAAAAGAAATCAGAAACATTTGTATAGTTCCCGTTAGGATCTGTCACTAAACCCAGGCGTGGAATACCTGAATTTTTATTAAAATTCCATGAATTAAGAACATCCGATAACATATTATCGCCTACTTCACGTCCGGTCAATCCCAATGCCTTAACGGTATTAAATATTTTATTACCTGATATTCCCTGGAAAAATACACTTAAATCAAAACTGTTCCACGAAATTGTAGTGCCAAAACCATATGTCACCTTAGGAGCATAACTGCCATCATACACTTTATCAGAATTGTTAATCTGTCCATCATGATTCGTATCTACATAAATTAAGTCTCCGGGTTTTGCATTGGGTTGAATCAGTTGTTTTACTCCTGTTGTAGGATTCGTCCATGTGTAATTGTTGATCTGATCCTGAGTTTGGAATATTCCTGCTGTTTTAAGCACGTAGAAGGAGTACCAAGGTTGGCCTACAGCCGATTGCAACGGATACATATTATTTATATTATAAGACGATGCTTCATAATTGACTGTTCCTAAATTATCAACTTTATTATCATTAAAACTGATATTTCCATTAAAAGAAACCTTTACTTTTCCAAAAGTTTCCTTATAAGTAGCATTGAATTCATATCCTTTATTGGTAACGCTTCCAACGTTTCCTGTCGGATTTTGCAGGATTCCTGCTTGTTTTGGAACCTGAATAATATCTATCAGGTTAGAAGTATTTTTGTTATAGTAGTCACCACTCAGTGTCAATTTATCATTCAATAAATTCAAATCGAAACCGAAATCCGACGATATGGTCGACTCCCATTTCAAATCAAGATTTGCTATTGTAGATAAAAATCTTCCATTGGTAGCAGTTTGATTATTAGATCCCAGGTAAGTGATATTTCCATCAACATTTATACTCGAATTAAAGGAATAGTTTGGAACTGAATATACATTTCCTACTTCACCCCAGCTTGCCCTTAACTTAAACAAACTAATGGGCAAATCCAGAGATTTAAAGAATTTTTCGGATGATATTTTCCAGGCTCCGGATACAGCAGGAAATATACCTGAGTTATTTTTATTATATAATTTGGAAGAGGCATCTTCGCGAACACTTCCGGTAATGAAATAACGATCGTCGTATGAATAAGATAACCTGCCAAAATAAGCCAGGGTTGCCAGTTCTGAAATTGATTCCTGCGGAGCTGTCTGACTCCAGTTTGTAGCATTGGTTTCAATTTGCGAATGAGGATCTTCATTTGCATACCCATACGTGATTGTATAATCAGAGTAATACTTGTTATATGTCAATGCATTACCAATCATTACCGTTAAATCGTGTTTATCAGCAAATGTGTTGCTATAAGTGGCAATTGTTTGGCTTGTATAACCAAAGTTCCATGAATTGCCTATAAACAGATTATTCTGTGTATTCGGTAATCCTATTTCAGGAGATCTGGGATTAAAACTTTGAGTATACGAAGGATCGAAATCGACAGAGAAATCACTTCTAATAGTTAAATTTTTAAATGGCTTTAGTTCAAGAGCCGTAGTTGAATGCAAAAGTTGACTCGGACGATACTGTTGTTGACGAAGTAACGTAGCCACAGGGTTTCCGTCATCTCCATAACCAGTCATACCCTGATTTGCTGCCCAGATAGGAACCGTTCCTCCAAATTGAGGAGTTCCATCAGTATTGTAGAGTAATTTACCATTTTGGTCATGCTCATAGATCGTTGCAGAGCTTGGCATAAAAACAGCCGACATTAACACCCCTTCATGACTGTTGGCGGAAACGCCTCCCTGATAATTACTGTATTGATAATTAACATTTTCACTCAGTTTTGCCCATTTGGTCAATTGAAAATCGAGACCCATTTTTGCTCCTAATTCATCTTTAAAAGTGTTGAGCAGAATTCCCTCCTTATGATCGTATGATACTGAAAATATAGATTTCATAGCGTCGGTACCTCCACTGAGTGATACACCATAATGACTTACATTAGCTGTTTGGAAACAAGCATCAAGCCAGTTAGTACGTGTTATCGCTCCATAAGGATAAACAGAAGGATCTGCTACCCGGGGCAGGGTTCCTCCA
>Ga0302268_1000980_pt1 | contig 16944 bp, 12 predicted proteins | sample III_Bog_E2_1_FD_194554 | JGI IMG/M metagenome (GOLD analysis project Ga0302268, IMG submission 194554) | Peat permafrost microbial communities from Stordalen Mire near Abisko, Sweden - III_Bog_E2_1 | ecosystem: Environmental > Terrestrial > Soil > Wetlands > Peat | place: Sweden: Abisko... | reverse complement strand
GGCGACTTTTCAAGACCGGAAACCTCTCAACCCCGAAAAGCTGAACACGAAACGCTTAACCCTTTAGTCGCACTCCCACATCTAAGATACACGTTTTCTGCAATCAACACCAAGTGGGAGGGCGACTTTCAATACCCGAAACCTTTCAGACCCGAAACGTTAAACGTTAAACACGGAACACGGAACGTTTTAACGGCAAAGCAGTCCTGCATGTTTCACCGACTCAATAACACCACCAAAAACTACATTCCCAAATTCAATGCCCGTACTCAATAGTACCGTCACATCATCTGTTAATAACGGGATGGCTGTTTCTTTGAGTTGAACCGACAGTACATGAGCCGGAAGAACATCATTGGTAGAATGCCAGTCGCTGAGAGTTGATTGACATACAACATTTAAAACTTTGTTTATTGGCTGATATTTGTATAGAATGCCATCCTCATTATACATCATATCCGTCACCGTACCCAGGCTAATGATCAGGCGAAAATACGGCAGTCGCTGGATATTCTGCAAATTCGTTGAGGTATTAATCCGTGGAAGGGAAACTGATGCCGAAAGTGTTTCCCTATTCAGTTCAGCCAGAGGGGATACCCGTAAAATCGTAGTGATGGGATTGCTTTGGTTTAAATCGTACCCTTCCATTTCCTGTATCCATTGAGAAAAACGTAAAACCCGATGACCAACTGCGTTGAAAGTGTCCGGTTATACTATCTTATTCCCAATTCCCGACCAAACAGGTGTAACGTTAAAATCAGCCAGTCGATACGTTTCACCGATAGCATCCCGAATGATTTAGCAAACTTCACACAGCCCTGCCATTCAATTTGATGCTGCCTGAATTTAGCAAAATTCCGACCATTTTGAATCGTGTACTTTGTTGCATTTCTTGGTTCGCAGAATTACTTTGTTGCTTCCGACACGGGTATAGAATGACAAACCCTTAATACTATATCATTTGTAGAAAACCTTTTACAATTGGCCTGATATTAGTTTTTAAGAAAAAATTAAATAGTGTTGATTCTTTATATATAAAAGTATTGGTTTTTAGTTGAAATTATTTTCGATTTAATTATTTCAATAAACTATCTCCTGTTCTTAATCTTAATCCATCCTGTTAGTTGTAAACTACTACAAACTATTCATTATAAAGAAACTATATTCAAGTCGCTAACACTTATTAACCTTGTGGATTCTCCTATTTTCAGGTTTTTATTGACCGGTTTTATCAAAAAAATCCGTCAAAATTACGTCGAAATTCCGCTCACATTACACCCGGCAAAAATAAATAATATTATAATATTACGCAAATAAAACGAACATAAAATGATCCTATATAGAGTCGTAATATTACCGTTATATATCCGTTATATTATCGTTATATTACCGTTATATATCCATAATTCCGGCGCAATGTCGGTGTAAAGTCCCTGTAATTTTAGCAAATATTTTACAGGATGAAAAAAAATGATTTTTTTTAAAATTGGGCAAATAGATTTACTAAATTTTAAAGGATTTATTATAAATGGGTACTAAAACATTCAGACATTTAGTTACATACACATTATTTAATATTTACATTCAGAGGATAAATACATCCAGATACAGGTAATTAATATATTATCAGTTAAATATAGTTTTGGCAAAATATTCACTTTTGTACTAATTGGATTCTAAAATAAAAAAGCTAATTCTATTTTATTTATATAAATAAATCTGTAAAAAAACAGGGATGAATAAGGTAGTAAGTCCGTGAATAAATTATTTTATTCAATAAAAAATAAAATCAGTTACAATTTAATGGAAAAGATCCTATGCATTTCTTCATATTGAATATTAAGAAAATTCATTTCATGGTTACACGAATGCGAGAAGCTTGTTTTGAATTACTTCCATTTCTTTTTGAGTTATCAGCTTCTGATTCAGCTCAATTACAGAGACTAAACGGTGATAACATTTCGAATATTAGTTTCTGTGTTCGTATTTAGTCCATTTTTTTGATCTATCCAACTTCCTCTATAAGTTTAGCTATCTTGCATTTGTGCTTCACGATTTAATAACTCTTTCGGTTTTCAACAGCTTATTTCCTTAAAATTTTAAGTGACTGATTGCAAATAGTCCTTAGGATAGTTTCTGCTCATTCGTTTGAAAAGAGTTGGTACATAAACTTATCTGAAAATGGTTACTTTCAAATTCATTCAATTATTTCTATATTCTTTGGGTGATACACCAACGTGTCTTTTAAAGTATTTACCAAAAAAAGACTGTGAAGGAAAATTCAGTTCATCACTGATTTGCTGGACGGTCATATTGGTTGATTTGAGTAGTGCCTTGGCTTCCAAAATCACATAATTATCAATCCACTCATTTGCAGAGGTTCCACTGCTTTCTTTAATTACTTTAGACAAATGCTTAGTTGATAAACATAATTTATCGGCATAAAATTCCAGTTCCCGTTGTTTCTTATAATTTGCCTGGGCAAGGTTTAAGAATTTCTCTACAACCACCTCCTGTTTTGATTTTTTATTTGTATCAGGTATTTTATGAAACTGATAGCTCGAACCGTAAAAAAAAGCCTGCATCAAATGCTTCACTATGTCTATCCGATGTGGGTTGTCTTTCATTCTCACAGTTTTTTGCAATAATTTATAGTAATCTATCATCGATTGTAATTCATCTTCATTTAATGGAGTCCATGGGTTATCTTGAATAGAAAGAAACAATGGAAATCTCTCCTGGATGTTCATCAGTAAATTATCCGTAAATTTTTTTGACATCACAATAAAGAGTCCTGAAAAATCTTCGCTTAGATATTCATACTCCAGAATTTGATCTGCCAGGACAATGAAAAGACAGGGTGCTTTAGCAGTATATTGTTTCAAATTGGTAATTCCTTTCATTGTGCCTTTTATACAAACTACTGCAGTTGTGACGTCTACCTTAAAAGGACAATTGAAAGCAGATGCAAAAATTGGATTTTCAAGCAAGATTAGATCATTGTCTATTGAGTCGAGTTCTACATCTTTCAACTCAGCATGCCAATTAAAAGGAAGTATCGTGTTTTTCATAACTTATTATTTATTGTGATTTATAGACATACAAAAATAACACAATTTGTTGTAAATAGATTATAAATACGATATATAGGCCAATAATAACGCTAATTTAGCCTTTTTAGTTATTACCGTCAGTTGTAACTTTGCAGCGCAATTCAAACAGTACGTTATATGGCTTATAGATAGTAAAAAAAACAACATATAAATAACGGTATAAAAAGAAAACAAAATGAATGTAAAGAACAAAACAATTGTTGTAACAGGTGGTGGAGCCGGAATGGGTCGCGAATTAGTATTAAACCTGCTTTCCAGAGGAGCAAAAGTAGCCGCTGTAGATATCAATGAATCGGCTTTAGCTGAAACAAAAAAGCTTGCCGGTGAAAAAGCAAGTAATTTGTCAACTCATCTATTAAATATAACTGACAGGGAAGCTGTAGGAAAGTTTCCCGATGAGCTTGTTTCCAAATATGGACAGATAGATGGGCTGATAAACAATGCCGGAATTATTCAACCATTTGTCAAGGTAAACGATCTTGATTATGCAATTATTGACAGGGTTATCAACGTAGATTTTTACGGTACGCTTTATATGACCAAGGCTTTTCTGCAACACTTTTTAAAACTACCTGAAGCCTGTATTGTAAATATATCCAGTATGGGTGGACTTTTCCCTGTTCCCGGAGAGAGTGTGTACGGTGCTGCAAAAGCAGCTGTGAAACTGCTTACCGAAGGTTTGCAAGCGGAACTAAGGAATACAAATGTAAATGTAACTTTGATTATTCCCGGAGGAATAGCCACTGATATTAAATTCAATTCGGGAGCAGATAAAAATCATAAGAACGATGCAGAGATACAAAAAGCTGCTATTAAACCTGTTCAACCAGCTAAAGCTGCAGAAATAATTATTGATAGCATGGTGAAAAATAAGCAAAGCGTACTTGTTGGAAAAGATATTAAAGCTTTGAATTTTATCTACAAAATAAGTTCTAAGTTTGCAAAGAACCTTATCAATAAACAAATGAAAGCTCATGTGCCGGATTAATAAAAAACTATAAAATAAAAAGTATGAAAAATGTATGTGTAATTACCGGTGGTGGCAGTGGAATGGGACTTGCCACAGCTAAAATGTTAGGAAAAGAGAATCACGTAATTATAGTGGGAAGAACGCTAAAAAAACTGGAGGATGCTGTGAAAGAATTAAGGGAAGAAGGGTGTGAAGCAGAATCATTTGCCTGTGACATATCCAATCGTGCTTCAGTGGATAAACTGGCTGCTTATGCCAAAACGAAAGGGCGAATAGCTTCTGTAATACATGCAGCCGGTATGTCGCCTCACATGGGTGATGCCAGAACCATTATGGAAGCCAATGCTCTGGGCACCATCAATATCAATGAAGCTTTTTATGAAGTTATGGAAAAAGGTTCCTGCCTGATTGATGTGTCTTCCATGTCCGGTTACATTGTTCCAAATTTTTTATTACCCACAAAGAGATACAAGTATTGCCGAATAAATAAAGAAGTTTTTATGAAAATGATGATGAGAAGAGTCAATATTTTCCCTAAGAAGATGAGATCAGGTGTTTCGTACAGCATTTCTAAGAATTTTGTAATCTGGTATGCAAAAACAGGTGCGGTTAAATTCGGCTTGAAAGGAATCCGTGTGTTGAGCGTGTCTCCGGGATCGTTTGAAACTCCTATGGGAGAACTGGAAAAAGACAGTACTGATGAATACACAAAGAAGAGTGCCATCAAGCGTCTTGGTCGTGTAGAAGAGATTGCCAACCTGTTCGCTTTTTGTGTAAGCACAAAAGCCAGCTATTTGACAGGGACAGATATTCTTTGTGATGGCGGTTGTGTAGCTTCCAGAATAGACTCAGGCAAAAAGAGTGCCTGACATTTAATATATGATTACGAATAAAAAAAAGAATAAAAATTATAATGAAAAAAGTAAATTTAATTATAATCGTATTTACACTATTTGTGTCATTAACCGTTGAGGCACAAAACACACATCAAGATTATTTTGCGGGTAAATGGAATGTTGTGGCAGTGGGAACACCCGGTGGAGATTCAAAGTTAATTGTCAATTTATCGAGAAGAAACGGTAAATTGAAAGGGACTATTATTCGCTCGGGAAAGGAGCCGGCAGAAATCTCAAAAGTAGAAGAAACTACAAACTCAGTAAACGTGTACTTCCGCCACCTTTTTTACAAAGTTAAATTATCTATGGTAAAAAGAGATGATAATCATGTAGTTGGTAGCATGATGGATAAGTATAAAGCTAGTGGAGTTCGTATGAATTAACTGTAATACAGGTTGTGATACACATTTCTGTAATTAAAATTAATAGAAGCAGAACTCTGTCATCCCCAAAGATCAGAAAGAATGTTTGCTTCATTGCTGAGTGCAAGCATTCTTTTTGATCTTAAAAAACTAAAACCTGCGAGAAAATTATATTTAAACAACAAAAACACTAATCAAGTTTGCACAACCAATTGCCAGTTTGAGACATAAGGAATTAACTTCATATCATAATCACATTGGGTTATATTCATTAATATATATGGTTTGTATTGCATGTGCAGGTATGTTTACTTTCGCTTTTTCGTAAACCTACATAAATAAATAGTCTATTCTCTTGTCGGCATCATTCATTACAATGGAAATCATTTTAACATCAGGATTAATAAATGAAGTGGACTTGAGTGAATTTCTGATAACGATTATGAATCCTAAATAAAAGAAAGCATCAGTTTTGCTGTATCACTGATGTTCTCTTCCATTTGACGATTACTTATTCGCATTGAATTTGTTGTTAAACAACTCCTAATGCATTATCGACTATAGGTTACTTCATCATTACTTCAACAGAACCCTCTTTTAAGCCGTTGGATTTAGCTTTAAGCATAATGTTTCCTGGAGTACCGGTAGGTCTTATAATAACTAACCCTCTTCCCTGATATACTTTTTTATGGTTTTGCTGAAAACTTGACATATCGGCTACATTACCATTTCCAACACCAGCAATAGTAGCGTTTCCTGATAACTCGTAATTTACTTCTATATCATAAACAGATGGTACAACATTTCCTTTTTCATCAATAATTTCAACATTTACATAAGACAAATCATTAAGGTCTGCATTTATAGTTCCGCGATCGGCGATCAATCTGATTCCGGCAGGTTTTCCAGTAGTTTTCAAGGTATTTGATCCGGTTTGTTTACCATTAGTAAATCCTTTAGCAACTAATGTTCCCGGTTGATAGTCTACATCAAAAGTTACGGTAATAGAACCAGCAGGTACTTCCTTCTCAGCTATTATTTTACCATTTAATTCAAGCTTTACCTCTTTGCTTCGAGTGTACACATATACTTGCAATTTTTTACCTTCCTGTCCTGGCCAAGTCCATGATTTAAATACTTCGGGGAATCCCCATGTAGCAATAGCTTCTCTTTTCCCTAGTGGTATCGGATAATGTACAAGCATTTCAATAGGACTACTCCGCCAAACAACATCTTGATAATATGAGGCCTGTTTCTTTCCTCCAATTACATCAAAATCACCCGTGCCAGAGTTATATATAGGCCATTCGTCTCTAAAAAACGTTCCCATACCAATCAAACCCTTTAGTTCAGGTCGTCCGGTAATATCCTTAACTCTGGACTTCCCAATCCCTGCTTCTCCCATATAATCAAAAGCAGTCCACTTAAAGCTGCCTATTACATAAGGACATTTTTCTGATTTATCCAAATTTTCTAATGCATAGAAAGGTAATGATTCAGTTACAACGAATGCTTTATTTGGATCATCAGCATGTCGGCGATCAAAAAATTTTGATGTAAGGCTATCTCTTTGGAAATGAGGTTGCCCAACTTCCAGAAAATAGTTATATCCCTCTACATCTAATAATGAAGCATGTGGTATATAATTTACTAATGGCTGTTTTGTATAATTTGGTGTGTAAACAAAAGCTTCAGTGATTGGTCGGGTTACGTCAAGACGACGAACTTCATCAATTAACTTTTGTGCTATTTCGGAGCCTATCAAGTCAGGAGCTTCATAAATTTCATTACCGATACTCCACATAATCACAGAAGGATGATTTCTATCTCTTAATATCATTGCGTCTAAATCTTTCTGCCACCATTGATTAAAATACAGATTATAATCATCCGGATTTTTAGGTCGCACCCAGGTGTCAAAAGCTTCATCCATGACCAACATTCCTAATCGATCGCAGGCATCAAGCAATGCTTGTGAAGGTGGGTTGTGACTGGTACGAATGGCATTGTATCCATTTTCCTTTAGTATTTCGATTTTTCTTTCTTCGGCTCTATCAATGGCTGCAGATCCTAACGGACCATTATCGTGGTGAATACATCCACCTTTTAAAATTATTTTTTGTCCGTTTAAAGAAAATCCAACAGAGCCATCAAATTTTATACTTCTGATTCCAAAATTGGTTTCTACACGATCAACAGTTACATCCCCGCTTTTAATTTCGGTAACAGCTTTATAAAGTTGTGGCGTTTCCAAAGACCATAAAACTGGATTGGTCACTGTAATTGATTGTTCATCAATTTTTGATTTATTGCCATCAAGTTCAACATGTTTTTGCGAATTTCCGACAACTTTACCCATTGGATTAATAATCGTAGTAACTAAATTGAAATCACTTTTGTCTTTTTGCTTATTATCAATAGTTGAATTTATTTTTACTGTTGCTGAGTTTTGCACAACTTCAGCAGTCGTAATGTAAACTCCCCATATAGGCACATGTAAACGATCAGTAGAAGTTAACCATACATTACGATATATGCCTGAGCCACTGTACCAACGGGAATTTTTACCTTCATTCTGTACTTTTACGGCAATTACGTTTTCCTGTCCTATTGGTTTCAGATAAGGAGTTAAGTCATAATAAAAAGGAGTATATCCATAAGGATGATTTCCCAGGTAGTGACCGTTCAGCCATACATCGGAATTCATATAGATACCATCAAAATGAATAGAAACAAGTTTGTTCTCTTGAGTTTTTTCAATAACAAATTTTTTTCGATACCAACCGGTTCCACCAATTGTCCAACCAATACTTGCCCTTCCGATACTACTTTTAGAGAAAGGACCGACAACTTTTTCAGGTGTCTGGTTTGGTAAGTCTTCAATACTCCAGTCGTGCGGTAAGTCAACTTTTCTCCATTTTGAATCATCAAAATCTACTTTTTCAGCATCAAAAAGACTATCTTTGGTAAATGACCATGACCGATCGAAAGAAATAGTTCGAAGTGAGTTATTTTTTGCCATCAGCGTTGAAACGGCAAGTAATATATACAGGAATAATAATCCACTTATTTTAAAGGTATTAGTAAAGTTTGCTATGTTGTTTATAGGGAAAATTTGTAACTGCGTTGTTGAGTTTCTCATAGGTAAATTAATTAATTATTTTGTTATTAGATTTGTTTCTATTATATATTTGGCTAATTGCTGAATTTTCTTATAAATTTAAATAATAGTGGGTAAACTGGTATTTTCATCCCATGATTATAACCCTGCAATTCATATAATGTTATATTTTTATGACCAACCAGTTTCATCATTCGAGCGAGGTAAGCATTTTCTTCATAACGACCGTACAATTCCATTTCCCGATCTGCAGTAATCATGATATTTTTTATTTTATCTCTATTCATAGATTTCTTATAATAAATAGAAGTATTCTTCACCTTATGAGTTCATTAATTTGTACCTGAGGTACAAGTACTTTATTTACTTTCTCCACTATCAAATCTTTGATCAGGGTGAACGATTTTGTCAGTTTAATATCCTCACTCGAAGCTCCTATTTTTATTGTATAGCTACCAGCATCTGCAATCCATGATGAAAGAGTTGTATTGAAAGAAGCCAGATCTTTTGTATTAAGAATAAAACAAATTGTTTGTGATTCTCCGGAATTCAATAATTTTGTTTTTGCAAAACCTTTTAATTCTTCAGCTGGTTTATATATACTTTTTGTAGGTGCACTGAGGTATAATTGTACCACTTCCTTACCTGCAACTTTACCATTGTTTGTAATGGTTACAGAAGCTTTAATTTTACCATTGAAAGTTGATGAACTTATCTTGAGATTGCTGTATACAAATTGAGTATATGACCGACCATATCCAAATTCATAGGCCGGTTTTACGTTAAAACTGTTGTAGTACCGGTAGCCTACATAAATACCCTCTTCATATACATCTTCAGTATAAGGTCCTTTCGTAATGATAGTCTTGATAATTTTTTCAGGGAATTCTTTACCCGGAAAATCCTTTTTCGAAGGTACATCATTGTATGAAGCAGGAAATGTAATTGCAAGTTTACCTGAAGGATTTACTTTCCCAGTTAATATGTCAGCTATCGCATTACCACCTTCCTGACCCGGTTGCCATGAAATCAAAATGGCATCCGCATAATCTTTCCACTGCATTACATCTATTGCACTTCCAATGTTCAGCACAATGATAACTTTTTTGTTTTGTGCATGGAAAGCATCTGCTACAATCCTGATTGCTGTTTTTTCCGCTACGGTTAAATAGAAATCATTTTCAGGTTTCCCATCATTTCCCTCTCCTAACTTCTTACCAATAGCAACTATTGCTATATCGGATATGACAACTTTTTTATTGAGTAGATCATTATCTAAAGTATACTCAGGGGCAGATGGTGTTGGATGTAAATATTCCTGAAGCATCGGTTTTTTTGGGTGGGTGGATTTATAACCGGTAATATAGTCGGTATATAGTTTTTCCAGCTCTTTATCAAGCGTATATCCTGCATTGGATAAACCTTGTACCAATGAAATTCGGTATGCACAATTTACCTGACCACTTCCGGTACCACCTGTAATCAGGTCGTAGCTATTATTTCCAAATAGAGCAATACGATGGATTCTTTGAGCAATAGGTAATACCTGTTCGTCATTCTTTAGTAACACCATTCCTTCAGCAGCTGTTTCCCTTGCAATTTGGCCATTTCTTTTGAGATCCGGTTGGTTGGAGTATTTGTAGTGTCTGAACGAAGGCGATTTCAAAATAATATTCAAAATGCCTTCAATATTTTCATCCAACACTTTTTCAGAGAGCTTACCCGTTTTTACTGCCTCCAGTATTTGTTTAGCCTGAGAGGCCATACCCGGCATAAGTAGATTATTTCCTGCCAGCATTTGTGCTATTGGCTCTTTTCCTGAAAACCAGTCGGTCATTACAATCCCTGTGAATCCCCACTCTTTACGCAAAATCGTCTTTAATAAGTCTTGACTCTCTGAAGCATAAGTGCCATTTACCTGATTGTAAGCACTCATCACAGTCCATGGATGCGAATTTTTCACTGCAATTTCGAAGCCTTTTAGATAAATCTCCCTTAATGCTCTTTCGCTAACCACTGTGTTTGCTGTAAAACGATTCTTTTCCTGTTCATTGGCCACAAAATGTTTGATAGAAGTACCTACTCCATTGGATTGTATACCATTGACCATAGCTGAAGTTATCATTCCTGAAATTAAAGGGTCTTCGGAGTAATACTCAAAATTGCGCCCTCCCAATGGATTACGTTGTATATTTAATGCAGGTGCCAGCATAATGTCAATACCATATTCTTTCGCTTCGTGTCCCATGGCAACACCTACCGTTTTTACCAAATCAACGTCCCATGAAGAAGCCAGTGAAATGCCAACGGGCCAGGCAGTGGCATAATAAGTTTTACCGGGTTGATCTTCACGTAGCGGGTCAATGCGTACACCGGCAGGTCCATCGGAAAGAACCATGTACGGGATACCCAGTCGGAGATTAGCATTCGTTGTACCTGCTGCTCCCGGAACTCCTTCCTGGGTATTGCCAACAACACTTTGAAAATTGTCCTCCGGCATTTTAAAACCATTACCCACCACCATATTTACTTTTTCCACAAGTGTCATGGTCTTAATTATCTCCTTGACAGTATAAGGAGTTAGCTGTGGATTAATCTTTACGGGGATATTTTGCGCAATTAAATGAAGCGGCAGGATTGATAATAATAGGAGGGTAGATCTGAAAGTCATAGTATTATTGAGTTGATTGTTCGATATTCGAGTATGAAAGATATGAATTCCGGCAACTTCTTAAAGAATGTTTGTCAGAAAACTATTTGAGGTGGAACTAATTCTTTAATAGTTCATCAATAAAAAATCAAAAAGCCCCAATAAAAGTAACTTTTTTAAAATTCAGATGTTGAGGTATTTAGAATCTGGTTACATAAGATAGTAGTTGGGTGGCCACAAGGACCACCTTTACTTTTACTTTGTTTCAGTTTCAATTATTCTGGTACCAGTCATGTCAAACATATCCATTGTTGAACCGGTAACATTGTTATCATCCTTTTTTTCTAAAAAGATGTATACATCATAACCACTGGTTGTAAAGTATGAAGTAGTAGAAGTCGGTTTTTCATCTATTTTTGAGAACACAAATTTTTTACCTTTATCATCCACCATATATCCGTTTAATTTTCCATCTTTTCTTTCGAAAGTGATTATACTTGTAGCATCGCCGGAAGGCAGACCAACAGTTAATGTTTTCCATTTACCCACAAAATAATCTGCAGGTGCCTGAGCTTTTGTTCCAATAGAAAATGCCAGGCTGCAAACAATAACAGCAATAATAACACTTAATTTTTTCATGATTTTTAATTTTAGAAATTTTTATTTTTTGTAGAATATTTTGAGAACCAAACTCTCAAAGTTCTCCATAGAAATCGAAGAACTTAGAGAGGGTCGGATACACTAACAATTTATACCTTATTTTTAGTTATAGTTTTAAATTTACAGTAAATTCAATGGTACGTGGACGAATACCTGATGCTACAATTGGTTTTCCTACATAAGAAGGTTCTTGTGCTGCTGTTATCTGGTCAGCTCCTTGCATTGCTCCACTAACACCTGTTTGATTCAGGAAGTTTACAACCTGTAATTTCATATCACAATTACGACTCATCCGATACTCAACTCCGGCAAAATTTTCCCACCAGGAATTGTAATAAAATGAATTGCTAAGGTTGCCATATTGTTTTCCAAAGTACCTCAAATTGACATAAATTCTAAAGTCGCCTAATTTATAACTTGGATCTATTTCCATCAAAACCTTCGATAGAGCAGGTACTACATTGTTGTCATATACATAGGTTTGCCCAAAACCACTTACTTTATAATTTTTGTATTGAGGATTTTGCAAAGTTATCAGATAATGTAAGTTGAAATTTTTAAACGGACTGGTTACAATGTCAGTAGTCCAACCCAACGTTTGAATATCATAAAAAATAGGATAAACGTGAGTTTTTGAAGAAGGATTTGCCGGGTCATAAATGTCCATATTAGTAACAGTATTGAGTTTTGAACTTTTAGTCACTTTTGACACCACACTAAATAAATCACCGTGATTATAGTAAATGCCTCCACCTAAAAATAACACTTTAATTTGATTAGACTTTGCCAGTGTTGTTTGTGCTATAAGATTTCCTGCTGCATCTGTAGTTGTTACCGGATTTCCTAATGCATCCTTTTGATCAGCCGGATAATCATAATATGTATTTAAGTAATCAACATAAGTAGCATCTCCCAAAAAACCAAATTCATTATTAACTTTTGCGACAAAACTTCCTACAGCCGCATGATTCCATTTATTTTTGAAGTCAGCTGTCGCAAGTGGTCTATCCATTACAAACGAATTAGCATATTGGTCATGAATAAGATGGTCATCTTCTTTCTCCATACGACCACCCACAGTGAAATCAAAGATTTTGCCTATTTTGAAATCATCCGAGATATACAGGGCAGCTTTGTGAATATCAGTTTTACTTTCATCTCCCGAAACACCTAATATTCCGTCTGCATTCGTAATCGGAACCGTCATATTATAAGCCGGTATAAACATTTTCCAATCCAGCAACTTTGGATTAGGTGTTACAGTTTGGTAGTACAAAGATTCATCTGTCTTTTGTAAGCCGGTATTGTAATATTGATAGGTAAAGCCGAGTCTTAAATTGTGGTCGCCAAATTTATTTGTAAGTTCAACACGACTTAGAGATGTGTTTATTTTCGTCGGTTCAACAACCATATTCATTACCATTTGAACATCATTGGTATAGGGTGTACTGGTTCCGTGAAGAAAGTATTGATTGGTTGCATCAGGAGTACTAATCCCCATTGTTAATGGGAAATTTATTGTGAAAGGAGAAACCGAATACATATACATGGATGAATAGGATAATTTATATCCCTTATTAAATTTATGTTCACCGGTTAAATAAATCGCATCCGATGTTGTTTTATTGTATTTGTCATCGCCCAGATTCATCTTGGTTGACTTACCTGTATTTGCATCTGCAAAAGCAATGTCACCAGTCCCTAATGTATAGCTATCCTGACCTAACTTAAATCCGGGATATTGAGAATAACTACCATTCCCGTTATAAATAAGCGGTTGAGAACCGCTAGACATGCCCAATGTTTCACCACTATGTTTATACAAAAGTTTTACAACTCCATTTTTGTATTTTTTTGAAATACCGGCCTTGATCATTTCCATTCTTTCACCGGCCCATGGGGTATACTCCCTGTTCGTGCCATTCATACGATCATAAGTTTCATTAAGTCCAAGCATATAACCCCAACCGTTTTTGCCTATAGGACCTGAAACATTTCCGCTGTACATTAAAGAACCCCAATTGTTTGTATAGGCCGAAAAATATCCTTTAAACTTAGCCCCGGCTTCACGATCATACGTGTTTACACTAAAACCAACTTTACCAAAAGTAAGCGCACTCTCTGCAAGTGATAGTAATCCAATTCTACCAATGCTGCTATCATACTTCCATACAGAAGTAAGAATCTGAGGGTAAAATTGATAAATTACAGGCACGTCGTTTTCAAAAATAATAACATCACCTCCCGGAGGAATACCGGTGTTAATTTGTCGTGGTTGAGTGGGTGAAGATGCATTTTGCATTTCATTTCGGTTCTTCTCTTCTTTGTTGCTTTTTACAACAAGGGTGTCAGCTTTTGCCGTAGTTTCAGACTTGCTTTTTACAGCTTGTGCATAGGACTGTACGGGTAATAATGCTCCCAGAGCCATCAACATACCTAGTCCAATAGGAATAAATGTTTTTCTCATAAGTAATTAAATTTAATTGTTATTTATATTGCGTCAATCTAATACTTTAAAAAGCGTAATTAACATACAATCTATTGCGTTATAATGACGCGATAAAAGTATGAAACATTTTTAATATAGCAATCACTAAATATCATAATTATTTAGTCTCTCTCTAATATTTAAGAATATATAACTGTTCCAATTGAAGTGATAGACGTAAATTACTCATAGTAAGGCATTAAAATAAATGAAAAATTAGTGTCTCTACAAAATTATTTATTAAGGGAAATGAATTTAGAGATATAGGAAGGTGTAAATAAGGAATAAAAACAAAAAAGAATGCTGATAATGTAGTAACCAAAAAAAATAATCAGGAAGAGAACACGCAAATTATGTGCAGATGTTTCAGTAGATGAAACGAATTATAGTATATTTCAGATCAACAAAATTCATGCACTTTGTGTATAAGTTGTATATAAATAGAACCCCCAATTCGACTTTAGCCGAACCGGGGGTTACTAATTGGTACAAAGAAATAAAATCCCTTTACTTCCCTTTAAATAGTTATAACGACACTTTCATTCAGTGCATTTTGATAATTGACTTTATGAAACTTGTATAAGAACGGGGATCGATGTTGTCCAATATTCCGTTTCTCATCTAATTTTACAATAATCTCCTGCGATAGCAATTTGTTTGGGAAATTTCGTCTGTCAAATTTTTTATTTAAAATAGTTTCATACAAAGTCTGAATTTCAGGCAAAGTAAATTTTTCCGGTAATAGTTCAAAGCCAATCGGTTCATTAAATATCTGGTTTCTGAGAGTGATTAAGGCTGTATTTATTATTTCGTTGTGATCCAACAAAAGGTCATCAGGAATTTCCTCAACATCTACCCATTTATATTCTTCAAAAAAGTAATCTTGATTTATTATTGCTTTAGAACAATCTAATAACGCATAGAATCCAAAAGATACTGTACGTTCAGTTAACCAATTACCTTCAGGTAAAACTCTTGCAGCTTCCATTATATAAGGTGCTCGCCGATAAATGCTGTCTCCAAAAAAGTGAAATTGTTTAAGAAATACATTATCGAGCGATGTCCTCTCTTTTAGAATTCGAATTGCAGAATCGGTCAGTGCTTCTTCGCGTTTTACATAACCGCTTGGTAAGCCCCATCCCATTTCTCCAATCCATTTACAAATCAATACTTTTAGTTGTCTATTTTCGTAACCAAAAATCACACATTCTATTGAAAAGTGTGGCATATACGTTTTATAACCGTTTCTGACAAATTCATCAGCTTCTTCAATACTATTCATAAATAAAAATATTCAAAAATTATACCTATTTGCTGCAAAGATAAGCATAGATTTTAAAACAAAAATAATTTAATGCGTAAAAGACACCTGTTAAAAATTAAATTATTTAAACAGGTTGTAAAAGTTTGTTAGTTACACTCGTTTTATATTTTTTTTATCATGGAATTGAGAAATCCTGAAATATAAAAAAATAAAATGAATTGGTAAGCTTTAATTCCAAACAGGCCATCCTTACACCCGCTTATTGTTCGTAATTCCCGGTTTGGAACTAAATCCTGAGATCCTGAGGCGAGGCCTCTGTTTTGTGAAATAATATATCCAATAATTTACGGAATTCTTTGAGATAATTTTTTTTGCCTGATCATTGTTAAATAAGTTTTGTGTCCAATGTTTAATTCTCATGTTTGAAGAGTTTGGGCACAATAAATAGGGAGCTACAATTCTTACAATTCGAAAGGCCTGAGGAAATAGGTATGAGTTCTGAAATACATGTTCCACTTTAATAAGTTTGATATATTCTACTATAGAATAACAATTCTATTCACAAAATGACAATCCCTTGCGAGCCTTTCAAACTGGAGGGAACCTCTATTTTAACCTACGGAACTAAGCGATTTTCTTTTTACGTGATTGACCAATTAATTAATCAACCAGCTCACCAGAATTTGTGTTTTTTCAAACAAATTCAATATTCCTCTATTCTTTAGGTGAAACACTTATTTCTGTTTTCAAAACAAATAGTGAACTGGTGTTTGTTGTATTCATATCCATGATTGAATTACTTTTGAATTGTCAGAAATAAATTTAAAACATTGTCTCCATTACTCTCTTCATCCTTCACAGAAAACAGAATTTTCATTAAATCGTTTCGTTTTTTGATTCCAAATTTTTAATATATTGCAGATCCCTTGTTGCAGGGATGTACTTTGTAAAGAATATTATAACGTTTTAATAGCATGATTTAACGTTAACAGGGCTATTATTACAATCTCTTACAGAAACTTTCCGCTTAAAGGTTGTTATAGGTGTATTAATAAGGTAACTTGTGAATAATGATGACTACCTTTGAAATTAAAAGCATATTAAAATGAACAGACATAACTGGACACTTGATGACATTCCGGATTTAACAGGTAAAACAATCATAGTTACCGGTGCGAATAGTGGATTGGGATATGAATCGGTTAAGGCTTTTGCAAGTAACGGAGCCAATGTAGTAATGGCATGCCGGTCGGTGGAGAAAGGTGAGATGGCACGCAAAATAATTGTCAGGCTCTATCCTTCTTCCATTATTCAGGTTATGCAGCTCGATTTAGCCGATTTGAAATCGATTCATGATTTTGCTGCTACATTCAGACAAAGCCATGCTCATTTAGATGTATTGCTGAACAATGCAGCTGTA
>Ga0302268_1000977_pt1 | contig 16988 bp, 17 predicted proteins | sample III_Bog_E2_1_FD_194554 | JGI IMG/M metagenome (GOLD analysis project Ga0302268, IMG submission 194554) | Peat permafrost microbial communities from Stordalen Mire near Abisko, Sweden - III_Bog_E2_1 | ecosystem: Environmental > Terrestrial > Soil > Wetlands > Peat | place: Sweden: Abisko... | reverse complement strand
ATCCCATAAGGCACAGTCGAGAGCGTTGCGGGCCGCCCCTGCCGGCAAGAGACCCGCCAATGTGTTCCGATCCAGCCCATCGGCCACGGCAGCAGCCGCACCCTCTAGGGTTGCGACCACCGCCTCGGGAGTTTCGCCATATCGGGCGTAAGGAACGGCTTCACCGCGTCCTACAGCGCCACCATCATGAATTTCCGCAACCACCACGACAGCCTCGGTCTTGCTGCCGCGTGCAATGCGGAACTCCCCCTGGATCGGAAAACGCTCGCACCGCACCAAAAGGAACCGGCCTTTGCGGGTGAAAGCGGGAGAGGACACGCGTTTAGCCCTGCTTCCAGGGCAGTTGCGCCACTTTCCAACCGTTCAAGGCGCCACGGTGGCCTTGAGCGTCCATTTGCCCCTCGAAGCCATCGGTAACATTGTAGGTGGTGTATCCTAATCCCGCCAACACTTCGGCAGCCGCTCGCGAGCGCACGCCACTACGACAGATCAAATAGACGGGATGTTCAGGGCGAATTCCCTTGGCCGCCACGTCTTCGGCAAACTTCGGGTTGCGGGTGCCCGAAGGAAACTGTTGCCATTCGACCTGAATGACCGGGCGGTTCAGAGCGGATAAATCCGGGCCGCCAACATAGGCCCATTCCGCCCGCGTTCTGACATCCACCAATACCGCCGTCGGGTCGGCCTCCAGGCCCTGCCATGTTTGAGACGGGCTGATATCGCCCACGAACTTTCCAACCATCAAGAGACTCCAGTCAACATGTTCGCAACCAATAGCTAGGCGAACTCTTCAAGGTGATTCTGGCTTTTTGACAGAAGCTTATCAATAATGCCAACAGTTTCTTCGATCATCCCGAGTGTTCGATCAAGCTGATCAGCCATTTTATCGTCAACAGCCTGCTCAAGCAACATTTTATCGAAAAATATTTTAGCATCCGTAAAATTCTTTTTTTCATTCTCGAGCACGTCACGGGCTGTGAGTGACCCTGTTAGAGTTAGGGGAGGGTTCTTAACAAATTCTAAACTTAACTCCACAAAGATCGTGATCGCCTTTAACTTTGCCTGCATCAGCCAACTGGTCATCTTGGGTGGAAGAAGGTCGCTGATATCAGACATTTTATCTCTTATAATGAAAACCAATCCTTGAATTTCGTTGTGTCGATTTCTAATTTGACAAAAATCATAGAATGTCTTTGGTGGTTTTTCATCCTGGCATCGTTGTAAGGTACGAATATCCTGTTGCAGTTTCTTCGCCATTTGAAGAACCAACTGCACTTTTCGCATTTGTTGCTGATCCAAAGGCAGCGCCATATTCCTATTTCCCCGCCGGTTCCTTTGGGCGCGATCGGGCGCAACGAGGCCAGCAACCCGACGTCTTTACGATACCAGCCTGGCGAAACCAAAGAAAGCGGCAACGGTGTGCGTGCGGATCGCAGCCCGCTCCCGATTTGGCTATGGATTGACCGCTCTGCGCGTCGGCGTAGAGAGACCGGCGCCTATTCCCCGGCAGCAAGGCCGTGGACACCGCTGATAATGGTGTGGCAGGGTGCTGGGACTCGTAAGGTTCGTGTGTCTGTCCAGTATGGCACGGGGGGCCGGGGCAGGGCGAAGCGGGAGTGGTTGAGGAGGGCAAAAGCATGCGGCGGCATTTGTTGTGCCTAGGGCTGGGTTTGTCGCTATTTTCCGCGACTCCCGCGTTGGCGGGAGGCCCCGAGGAGGCATTGCCAGTGGGTGAAATCCTCCACCTGGAACCCGACCATCTGTTCGCGTTGGGGGTCGGAGTGCTGGCAGGGGCAACGGTGCTTAGCCCGTATCTAGAGATCAGCGAGTTGACCGGGGTGGCAATCGGCGTGATCTCCGGCGAGTTGCTTTATCGCTCGGGCCTATGGCCGTTCGAGCAGCATCGCGGGTGGTTTCAGTAAAAAAGCGTTAAGGGGCCGGCGGCGGGCCAGCGTGGATGATGCTGTGGGCCAGGAACAAGACATTCCCCAAAAGTTCGGTTGCCGCTGCGGCGGCGTCGGCACGCGGTCCGGTGCCGGCGGCAATCTGTGCCAGCGTCTCCCGCAGCTCCTGGATCGTCAGGGCCGGTTTGGCAGGCGGTGGGAGTGGGCTGGCGGTGTTTAAAAGGGCCAGGCGGACGTCGTCCCCCACTTCGTCGATTCGACCCTCGCACCATGCCGCGAACACCGAAGCCACCAACGCCATGGTCGGTTGATAGCGTTCGCGGCCACGCACGGTAAAAAAGGCGTCAATCCCGTCTGAAAGAGGCGAAGGAGGCTCGTGAACCCAGGCGGCATATCCGCCGCGCGGCTCGGCGTCGGCGCATTGGCCGATGATCACTTCACCGATGGGTTCGATTTCGGTGCTGCTTTCTCGGGTTACCGTCACGCGCAACACCGCGAGCCCTCCCTGAACGACACCGAATTCCCGAAGACAGCGCGCTACCACCAATAGGGAGCCAAAGGCGCACAAAAAGGTGGTGGGCCCGGCAGGATTCGAACCTGCGACAACACCGTTATGAGCGGCGGGTTCTAACCACTGAACTACAGGCCCACGCGACCGCCCCGGCACTTTGCCCAACAAGGCTGTTGAGGGCAAGTGGAAAGAGATGGCTTCGGCTTCCTATCGGTGGTCGTTGCTCCCGCCGATTGCTTGCGGTAATACCAACGGCCCTAGACAATGATCCGTGCCGTTGGTATCGGCGGCGACCACCGCCGCGCGCCCCATGGCGCGAAGCCCCCGTGTGACTTTAGGGGGGGCGCGGATGCGCCCGCCCGGCGTCTGAGGGCAGCCTTGATGAGTCACCATCAAGGCCCGATGGTATAAGAGCCCTTGTCCGCAGCATCAGGAATCTGAGTCCCATGTCCGCACTTTTGCCCCGTCCGGGGATTCTCGAGATTGCGCCCTATATCGGCGGTGAAGCCCAAGCCGAGGGCGCCACCCGGCTGATTCGCCTCGCTTCCAACGAGGGCGCCCTTGGTCCTAGCCCGCGCGCCGCTGCGGCCTACCGCGCTTTGGCCGACGACCTGCACCGTTATCCCGATGGCGGCTCGACGGCTTTGACGACGGCGCTGGCCCGTCGTTTGGATGTCGAGCCCCGGCAGATTGTTTGTGGCGCCGGTTCTGACGAATTGCTGGCTTTGCTGACCCGCAGCTATGCCGGCCCCGGCGACGAGGTGCTGTTTTCGGCCCATGGGTTCCTGATGTACCCCATCGCCGCTCGGGCGGTGGGGGCGACTCCGGTGACGGCCCCTGAAACCAACCTGACCGCTGATGTTGATGCGTTGCTGGCAGCGGTGACACCGCGCACCCGTATCTTGTTCCTGGCCAACCCCAATAACCCGACGGGAAGCTATGTGTCGGGAACGGAACTGCGGCGCTTGCGTGCCGGTTTGCCTGATTCCGTCCTGTTGGTGATCGATTCCGCCTATGCCGAGTTTGTCACTGCCGAGGATTATACGGCTGGCGAGGATCTGGTCCGGGATTTCGATACTGTGGTGATGACCCGGACCTTTTCGAAAATTTATGCCCTAGCGGCTCTTCGACTCGGTTGGTGTTTGGCGCCGCCAGCGGTGGCCGATGTGCTGCATCGGGTACGCGGTCCCTTTAATGTCGGGGCTCCGGCCCAAGCCGCCGGTCTCGCGGCCCTGGAAGACGAGGCCTTTGTCGAAGCGGCTCGGCGTCACAATCAGGAATGCCGGACTTGGTTCGTGGAGCGTCTTCAAGCTCTCGGCTTGTCGGTATTCCCCAGCGTCGGCAACTTCGTCCTGGTGGATTTCTCGCCTTGGGGGGATGCCGAAGCGATTCGTCTGGCTCTGAAAGGACGGGGAATTCTGGTTCGGCAGATGGGTGCCTATCGGTTGCCTCATTGCTTGCGAATCACGATCGGACGGCAGGATGAGATGGCGGAGGTGGTGACGGCGTTGGCCGAGATTCGCCCCTGACGTCGATCCGTCTGAAGGAAAGGGGGCTTTGGGGGGAGAGACTTCTCGTGGCCTCCGCCCGTACCCGCAAAGGGCCTCGGCCCTTTGATACCGGCGAGCCCTGATACTGACACATCGCCGGTATCGGGCCGCGACGGTGGCCCCGCGTCCTCGTGGACGCGAAGCCAAGGGCGCGGATGCGCCCGCCCGGCGTCTGAGGGCAGCCTTGATGAGTCACCATCAAGGCTCGATGGCATCAGGTGCTTTTCAGGCTCTTGGTGACAATCTCGGCGAGGTCTCGCGACAGGTTCGGCGACGAGGCCAAGCGTTCCAAATGGTGCCGCATCAAGGCTTGGCGGGGGGCGTCGAATCGGCGCCAGCGGGCAAAGGGGGCCGCCAGGCGAGCCGCGACTTGGGGATTCATGGCATCCAGGCCCAACACCTGATCGGCCAGAAGGGCGTACCCGCACCCGTCGATCTGATGAAAACGAAGTTGGTTGCCACCACCAAAGGTGCCGATCAGGGCGTAGACCTTGTTGGGATTGCGGAGGTCGAAACCGGGATGACCCAAAAGCGCTGCAACCCGTTGTGGCGTATCCGAGCGTGACGATCCAGCCTGGATGGCCAGCCACTTATTGACCACCAGTGGGTCATGTTGCCAACGGTCATAAAAGTCTGCCAAGGCGGCTTCGCCGGCAGGGGCGTGGGTGTCAGCCAGCACGTTTAACGCCGCCACCGCATCGGTCATGGTGGTGGCTCCCCGATACTGGGCGGCGGCTAGAGCATGAACCTCTTCGGTGTCGAGGGCCATGAGCATGCCGAGACACAGATTCTTGAGGGCGCGTCGCCCCATGGTCGCTGCGTCCACCGAGAAAGATGCGCCATCGGCATCGATGGCCGCATTGGCGTGGTAGGTTGCGGTCCATGCTGGTTGGAGATGTTCGGCAAGGCGGTGACGCACGAAATTTCGAACCTGATGGATCGCATCCACCGCCACCTCATTCATCTGTTGAGCGAGCACATTTTCGCTTGGCAGACTCAGGGCGCGGGCGGCAAAGGCTGGGTCGCGTCCGGCATCATCAAGCAACCGGGACATGGCGTCGAGGAAGGCTTGAGGCAGGTGTAGGGGCCGATTGGCATGAACATCGGCGATCAGTTGAAGCATCAGGCGGGTGGCCAAGGTTTGGCCAGCTTCCCAGCGATTGAAGGGATCGCTGTCATTGCCCAACAAAAAGGCCAATTCGCTGTCGGAGAGTTGGGTTTTCAATCGAATGGGTGCGGAAAAGCCGCGAAACAGTGACGGCACCGGCGGCACCGGCACATCAACGAACTCGAATATCTGTTCGCTGGCCCGTAGATCCAAAACGCGGGTGGTGCCATGAGCAGCGGCCTCGCCAGCCAGCCGTAACGGCAAATCCTGCCCCTTCGGCCCAATAAGCCCCAGTGCTAACGGGATATGCATGGGCCGCTTGATCGGTTGTCCCGGCGTCGGTGGGCAATGCTGGCGCACGGTCAGGCGATAACGGCGATGTTCGGGGTCAAACTGACCCGAAGCCTCGACCTCCGGTGTACCGGCTTGGCTATACCACAAGGCAAACTGGCTAAGGTCGGCGCCGGTGGCGTCGGCCATGGCCCGCACGAAATCATCGCAGGTTACGGCCTCGCCGTCATGGCGCTGGAAATACAAATCCATTCCCTGGCGGAACCCCGCAGGCCCCAGCAAGGTATGAATCATCCGTACCACCTCGGCGCCTTTGTCATAGACTGTCGCGGTGTAGAAGTTATTGATCTGAAAATAAGAATCCGGTCGAACGGCATGCGCCAGGGCGCCGGCGTCTTCGGCGAACTGGGCTCCGCGCAGCCGTTGAACATCAGCAATCCGTTTCACCGCTCGCGAGTTCAAGTCAGCCGAAAATTCTTGGTCTCGGAAAACGGTCAACCCTTCCTTGAGGCTGAGTTGAAACCAGTCCCGGCAGGTGACGCGATTGCCAGTCCAATTGTGGAAGTATTCGTGGGCAATAATGCTTTCAATTGCCGCAAAATCGGCGTCGGTTGCGGTTTCTGGACGGGCCAAAACATACTTGGTGTTAAAGACATTGAGTCCTTTATTCTCCATGGCACCCATGTTGAAATCGCCAACGGCAACAATCATGAAGATGTCAAGGTCGTATTCCAAACCAAAGACCTGTTCATCCCAGGCCATGGCTTTCTTGAGCGACCGCAGGGCGTGGTCGCATTTGTCCTGATTTCCCGGCTCCACATACAGCCGAAGCGCGACCGTTCGACCGGATCGGGTGACAAACTGATCTTCCACCAGGGCGAGGTTGCCTGCCACCAATGCGAACAAATAGCAGGGTTTGGGGAATGGGTCTTCCCAGCGCCGCCAATGACGTCCCTCGGGCAGAAGGCCGCCGTCCACTGGATTTCCATTTGAAAGCAGAACCGGATAAAGCGTCGCATCCGCCTCGATGGTGGTGGTGTAGCGGGCCATCACGTCGGGGCGATCCAGAAAATAGGTAATTTTACGAAAGCCTTCGGCTTCGCATTGTGTGCAGAAATTGCCCCCGGACTTATAGAGACCCTCCAAGGCCAAGTTTTCGTGGGGTTTGAGGGCCGTGACGATGTCCAGGGTGAAAGTGGAAGGAACCTGGGGGAGAGTCAGGGTGGTTGCCGACACTGTGTAGGCGTTGGCGTCCAGAACGCGGCCGTCAATAGCGACGGAACGTAATTCCAACCGTTCGCCATTCAAGACCAGCGGAAGATTGGTTTCGGTTTCATCAGGGTGGGCGCGAACGGCCAATGTGGCGCGAACCAACGCACCGTCTTCCCTCAGGTCCACATGCAGCGCCACGCTGTCGATCAAAAAGGCAGGGGGCTGGTAATCCTTCAGGAAAACCGGGCGGGTGTTAGGCTGATCCATGGCGTATCTTTCGGTGAAGGGCGGGCGCCCCACACGCCTGAACGCCCCTCTGGTTAGAGAGGATCGTAACGGGACCGTGACTCTAACGCCCTATAGCGCAAAGCGGCCCCGAGCCGTGGTCCACGAAACGGTTATCGATCGGAACGACGGCCAAACTGAGTCATTTTAGACCGGGCCTCAACGGACGACGCCGGTCCTCTGTGCTCTGTGTCCGGGCTCGTATAGCGGTAAGGCCCCGACAGGTTCACGCGGAGGGGGAACCACCAGTGCTTCCTGGGGGCCCGCAGCCAGCAACGCCTGGCCGTTGTCGCGGCGGTGGCGACCGAACAGGAACCCGAGCGGAAACATCAAAAGACCGAGGCCGACTCCGGCAATCATCGAGGCCGACGTGCCTGCCGCCGCCGTTTTCTCGCTGGCTGCCCGGACTCCTTGGGCAATTTCAGCCGACATGCGCGCAGCGGTCTGGTCGGCAATCAGCATGGTATCCCGGAGACGCGACTCGAGATTTTGAGCTTTGCTTTGGACTTCCGCCAACTGCTGGCCGGTCTGGCTTAACGCCGCCGTACATTGAGTCAACTGCTGGTCCTTGGCGATTTGCTGGGGGCTAATTGGGCTTTCCACCTTGACCTGAAAACCGAACGCCAAAAGCGCGGCGATCATCGCGGCGATGGTCGAAAAGCCAAAGGCCAGAGTGCCCAGGAATTTCATTCGAAGACTCCACCAAGCGTCTTGAAAAGCACCGGGACCGGGAAGGCTGAGGGGCGCCGGAACAACCGCGCACAACCCCGACTCCGCACCGACGCCACAGGCCAGCCGTCCACGGAAATCCCTTAGGGACGCGATCCACAGCCACCCGAACCTATGCTATTGCCTGGTCGCAAGTCCAGATTCTTTTCCACCCTTTTGGCGGGCTTGGCGGACGTGCTCGTCTGGCGTCCGGGGCACCCGCAATATCCTCAACATTAAAGCCCGGTGATATAAGACGCTGGATAATCGGTTGCAACGTGAGCCGTGGTCGCTATAGTCCCGCCAACCACGCCCCTAGCGGCACGACATATCACGAGGAATTTAGGGATGTTCGTATCCACGGCTTTCGCCCAGGCAGCAACCGGTTCGGCGGCTCAACCCGGTCTCGACCTGATGTCGTTTCTGCCGCTGATATTGATCTTTGTGGTGTTCTATTTCCTGCTGATCCGTCCGCAGCAGAAAAAACTCAAGGAACACAAGGCAATGATCGATGGCTTGCGTCGTGGTGACCGGGTTGTCACGGCTGGCGGTATCGTCGGTGTGGTGACGCGAGTGGGGGACAATGACGAAGCCATCGTCGAAATCGCCGAGGGCGTGCGGGTGCGGGTGTTGCGTTCGACCGTGACGGCGGTGTTAGCCAAGACTGAGCCGGTTCGGGCCAGCAAGGCCGACGATGCCAGTGACGATGCCAAGAAATAAGCCCTAAAAGGCCCAGCATTCATCGGCGTGGTCAACCCGATCACCTTCCCAACCGCGACCGACGCGGCGGGGGCGGCGCACCGCTCAGGACGTTCGGATAATGCTCTACTTCTCCCGCTGGAAGATCTACACCATCATCGGCGTCTGTGTGGCCGGGATTCTGTTGACCCTGCCCAATTTCTTCAGCCGAGACCTGATGGGCAGCGTGCCCGATTGGCTGCCGCACCGGCAGATTCATCTTGGCCTTGACCTGCGCGGCGGTTCTTATCTGCTGCTGGAAGTGGACATGTCCGCCGTGGTCAAGGAACGGTTGGGCAATTTGCAGGATGCCGTCCGAACCCAGTTCCGTACCGCCGATATCGGCTACGTCAACCTGACCAACGACGACCACGCTGTGACCTTTACGCTTCGCGACCTGAAAGATCGGGACGAAGCCTTGAAGTTATTGGGAACGTTGTCGATAGGGCCGGTGGCCAATGGTCAGCCTGAATTGACCATCGACATTGGGAGCGACGGTAACGGCATCATTTCGATGACCGAGGTGGCGATTCACGACAAGGCGGCCAAGGCGGTGGAGCAATCCATCGAAATCATTCGTCGTCGAATCGATGAGACCGGAGTTAACGAGCCGACCATTGCTCGTCAGGGGGAGCAGCGGATTCTGGTTCAACTTCCCGGAGTCGAGGATCCTGATCGTATCAAGCGCCTGTTGGGCCAAACCGCCAAGCTGACCTTCCGCCTGTTGGGGTCTGACACCGAAGCCGCTACAGGTCGGGCCCCGCCGGGCTTCGAGCTGTTGCCCAGCGCCGACGTGGATCGCCGGGGGCCGGCAAGCGGGCCGGCCCGCTATTTGGTGCGCAAGCGGATCGAAGTGGATGGCGGCAATCTGGTGGATGCCCGATCCGGCCCCAATTCCCAGAATGGGGAATGGGTGGTCAATTTCGAGTTTGATTCCGTGGGGGCTCGGCGCTTTGCTGATGTCACCAAAAATAATGTCGGTCGTCCGTTTGCCATTGTCCTTGATAACAAAGTTATCAGCGCGCCGGTTATTCGTGAACCGATTTTGGGTGGGCGCGGTCAGATTAGCGGCCATTTCACCGCCCAAAGCGCCAACGATCTGGCTGTGCTGCTGCGGGCCGGTGCATTGCCGGCGCCACTGACTGTGATCGAAGAGCGGACGGTTGGACCCGATCTTGGCGCCGATGCCATTCGTGCCGGGATTTACTCCATCATCGTCGGCTTTATCCTGGTTGTCACTTACATGACCCTGGCCTATGGCCTGTTCGGGCTGATGGCCAATGTCGCTTTGGTGTTCAACCTGATCCTGACATTAGGGGTGTTGTCGCTGTTGCAGGCGACACTGACTCTGCCGGGTTTGGCGGGTATTCTTCTGACGTTAGGCATGTCGGTGGACGCTAATATCCTGATCAACGAGCGGATCCGCGAGGAAACCCGCAAAGGGAAATCGCCGTTCGCGGCGATGGAGGCCGGGTTCCGACGCGCCTTCGCGACCATTGTTGACGCCAATCTGACCACCCTGATCAAGATGCTGTTGCTGTTCTCGCTGGGTTCGGGGCCGGTCAAGGGCTTCGCTGTGACCATCAGCTTTGGTATTCTGGCCTCGATGTTTACCGCAACGGTGGTGGCGCGGTTGATGATGGTCAGTTGGCTGCGCTGGAAACGGCCAGCCGTGTTGCCCGTCTAGTTGTTTTCGCTCTGATTGGACCATAAAGGCACCGTCATGTACCGGCTTCGTTTGGCGCCCGACGATACCAGCATCCCCTTCATGAAGGGGCGCTTCGCTGGACTTATTACCTCGGCGGTCCTCAGCATCGCTTCGATCATCCTGTTCTTTTATCCGGGCCTTAACTACGGCATCGACTTTGTTGGCGGTGTTGTGATCGAGGCCAAGACGCCGGAAGCTGCGGACTTTACGGCGCTGCGGGCCAGTTTTGGCCAGCTTGGATTAGGGCCGGTCTCGCTTCAGCAATTCGGCTCGCCCCAAGAGGTGCTGATTCGCGTCGAGCGGCAGCCCGGAGGTGAAAAAGCCCAACAGGTTGCCGTCGAAAAGGTGAAAGGGGCCCTGGCGAAGGATTTTGCCGGGACTCAAGTGCGTCGCGTTGAGGCGGTGGGGGCTTCAGTCAGCACCGAGCTGTTCACCAACGGCATGTTGGCGTTGGGTTTAGCGCTGCTGGCGATGCTGGTTTACATCTGGTTCCGCTTCGAATGGCAATTTGGGTTTGGGGCGGTGGTGACATTGTTACTTGATGTGACCAAAATTGTTGGATTCTACGGGGTCACCCATATTCAGTTCAATCTGACGAGTATTGCTGCGATCCTGACCATTATGGGCTATTCCATCAATGACAAGGTGGTGGTCTATGATCGAGTCAGAGAAAATCTTCGGATTTACAAGAAAATGCCACTGCGGGCGCTGATCGACCGCAGTATTAACGAGACCCTGAATCGGACTCTTGGAACCTCGACAACGGTGTTTCTGGCCTGCTTGCCGTTGGCGCTGTTCGGCGGCGAAGCCCTTGAAGAGTTCGCGTGGGTTCTGCTGTTCGGCATCGTGATCGGCACGTCGTCATCCATCTTCATCGCGGCTCCGATCCTCCTGTTCCTGGGTGAGGGGCGGTTGCGGCGGGGGACGATCAAGGACGTCGAGGACGGCAAAGAAGCCGAAGAAGCCAAGGGCGTCTCGGCTCCTTAAGCGCCTTTGGGGATGTGCGACCAGGGGCCTTGCGGCCCCTGGCCTTGCTGGAACCTGAAGAGTCCCAGACGTGCGGCTTTAGACAGCTTGGAGACGGGCAAGCGCGCTGTCCCAGTCGACCAGCGAGTCCAAGAACGCCTTGAGATAGTCGGCGCGACGGTTCTGGTAGTCCACGTAATAAGCGTGCTCCCAAACGTCGACCACCAACAGTGGTGTCTTGCCGTGCGCCAGCGGGGTATCAGCATTGCTGGTCTTGGTGATGGCCAGTTTGTCACCATCAAGTACCAGCCAGGCCCAACCACTGCCGAATTGAGTTAAGCCGGCTTGATGGAAGGCCTCCTTGAACGCCTCAACGCTGCCAAAATCACTGACAATTTTGGCTTCGAGAGCGCCGGGGATTGCTCCGCCGCCGTTTTTCTTGATCGATGACCAGTACAGATCGTGATTATAGACCTGTCCGGCATTGTTAAAAATGGCCTGCTGATCAGCTTTTCCTGCAGTTGCCTTGACCACCTCGACCAAAGACAGCGAAGCCAGTGCTGTATCCTTGGTTAAATTATTGAGGTTGGTGACGTAGGTTTGATGATGTTTATCGTGGTGCAAGTGCAGGGTCTGCGACGACAGAACCGGTTCGAGGGCTTCGTAGGAGTAGGGCAACGGCGCGAGTTCGAATGCCATGGAGACCTCTCGAGCTAAAAAACAGGACCGTCCACGACAGAGGGGACGGGACGGCATCAACACCATCCGCGAAAGCTCCGGCGCCCGGTCCATTGGTCAGATATCGCCCGGCATTGGGTTTGGAAAGGCCCAATCCTGGCGAGGAGGGTTGTCTTTATCGACCGGGTGGAAGCATGGGCAGGACCAAGGATGGTATTTCATAGCACTAGCACATATTCTTGAATGATTCTAGATATTTTTCGAGCGACGAAAAAGCCCTCTGCTCAGAATCTTGGTATCGGGTTTATGCATTGTTCTTCTTGGTGGGACTTCATACCATCGAGCTTTCGTGTTGATCCATTAAAGCTGCCCTCAGGGGCCGGGCGGGCGCGTCCATGCTCGCGGCCCGAGGACCGGCGTGTGTCAGTGTTATGGCTCGCCAGTATCAGTGGGACGGACCAGACCCGAAAATCTCGGTCAACGGCAACCCATCAATGAGGCGCTCACTCCATTGGTCAAATTCGTCGTCGGTGGCGATGCGAACGCGATCCTCAATCTCGGCAGGGAGGGTCTTGAATCGGCGGTGCAGTTGACGGAGTAAAATCTCGGCCTTTCCTTTGGTTTTTCCCTGGCTTTCACCGATCCTCTGCCCCTCGGCCTGTCCTCTAGCGAGTCCTTCGGCCTGTCCTCTAGCGAGTCCTTCGGCCTGTCCTCTAGCGAGTCCTTCGGCGAGTCCTTCGGCGAGTCCTTCGGCGAGTCCTTCGGCGAGTCCTTCGGCCATCAGTTGGCGCTTCCAACCTTCCATTCGTGTCGCCAGCATGTTCTGAATCTCCGACAAGTCATCTGGGATTGCGATATTACCTGTACCACTCATCTTTTTGGCAGATTGGGCGACGAGTTCCGCGAAGAGTTGCTTTAACTCGTCATAACCGGGATGGTGTCGAAACCATCCAATCACGTCACGAATCAACGCGTGCAGATCGTCAAGCTGGTGGCAATGTTCAAGGCAAAACAGCAGGGTCGTCAGGGTGTTGCGACGAATCAGGTCATCTTGCGGAAAAGCCCCTTCATCGATCAGATAATAGCAGGATTCCGGTTGCCACGGCCAGAGCGGGGATTCGGGTGGAAGGGCAATCAAGCGGCTGACTTTAAGAGAGGCATTCCAGCGACAGTCGCCATTGTATAAAACAATTGGTAGAACCGGCGGCAGCAGGTCGTGGCGGTTAAGCTTTTCTTGCTTAATAATTTGCTGCCAGAGCAAGCCAGTATAGACTTGAGTGCGAATAGCCATGGACCAGATCTGAGTGGATTGAAATTCCAATAAAAGATAGAGGTAGATATCTGGGCCTTGGTGAGTTGGCAGCCGCCAAATCAGGTCTCCTTCTCGTCGTTTTCCTTTACGGGAATGGAATTTTGCGTTCATCAATTCCATCTTGGTGAAATCCAAGCCAACCGCCATGGCTTCGGGAACAAATTCCCGAATAAGCTGTTCAACCATGATTGGGTGGGTAAACAGGCGATGGTAAAGCGAATCCGAATCAACCATCAATGGACCACCGAATTTTGATCTTGGGATGTTATACCACCAAGCCTTGTCATACCAATGGCCTTGGACGTTGACACGTCCGCAGCGCCCTCAGACGCAGGGCGCGGTCCGAGAACCAGCAGCGCGTCATTATCAAGGCTCGCCGGTATAATTCAAGCATGCCGTGGTTGTGATGCTTTGGGATCAAAGCCCTTTTCCTTTGCGGAGGCATGGCCCCCTGCAAAACACCATGGTCACAGCCACAAGCCGGAAAGCGCGACGAGAGGCAGGAAAAGGGATTGACGGCAGGCGGTGGCGCGCGGTCGAGTGGCGGTCTCTATGCTGATTCGATTAGAAGGGGTCTATTCCGTTGCCGACCACCGCTCGATCCGCCCCAGCCGCTTCCAGCCCTGCCGTTGATACCGCGCTGTCTTATTGTGCTCGGGATGTGCGTCGTTATGACAACGACCGCTTTCTGACCAGCCTGTTTGCGCCTGCTGATCGCCGAGAGGCCGTCTTCGCCTTACTCGCGTTCAACATCGAGATCGCCAAGACCAGAGAAGTCGTTACAGAGCCGATGATCGGTCAGATACGGCTTCAGTGGTGGCGAGACGCGATCGACAGTCTTTATCAATCTTCGGAAGCCCCAGCTTCGCTTTTGACTCACGAAGTGGTCCGCCCTCTGGCAGAGGCCATTACGCGTTACCAGTTGGACCAGGAGTCCTTCATTCGCTTGATTGAGGCTCGGGAAGCGGACCTGTCCGACGATCCGCCAGCCTGTTTGGCCGATCTGGAAGCGTATGCCGAAGCCACCGGAGCACCGTTACTGCGGTTGGTGTTGGAGAGTCTGGGATTGGCTGAATGGGAGCCGGACGCTGCCAAGGCGGCGCTGACGGCTGGGCGAGCGGTGGGAATCGCTTGGGCCTTAACCGGCTTGTTGCGGGCGGCGCCTTTTCATCTCCGTCAACGGCGGGTTCTATTGCCGGCAGACCTCCTGGCTAAACAGAGCCTTTCGGCGGCTCGCCTGATCGACTGGCGCCCGGACAGGCAAGCTTTGGCCCCGGTGGTGATGGCGGTGGTGGCGGCGGCGCGTGTCCACTTGGCGGCGGCCCGAACACAGGCCAAGCATATCCCGGCGGCGGCATTACCGGCGTTGTTGCCGGCAACATTAGCGGACCTTTATCTCGATGGAATCGTGCGGGCTGGTTACGATATTTTTTCGCCCCGCCACCAAGTCCGCCATCCCCTCCGACCGCTCTGGTTGGCTTGGCGGGTTTGGCGGCGGCGTTATTGATCCCAATTTTTGCCGATCAGGGCGACGGTTGGCGGTGGATCGCGAAAGAGCTGGTGGCTTGGGTGACGGGCATCAGCTCGATGCGGTTAATGTTGACGCGTGGCGGCAGCGTTGCACACCACACCACGCTTTCAGCAACGTCTTCGGGCGTGAGCGGCGTGGTGTCGGCATAGACTTGGGCGGCCTTGGTCTCGTCGCCCTTGTAGCGAACTGTGGAGAAGGCGGTTCCATTGACCATGCCCGGCTCAATGTTGGTGACGCGAACAGCGGTTCCCAGCAGGTCGGCCCGTAAGGCGAGCGAAAATTGCTTCACGAACGCCTTAGAGGCGCAATAGACATGGCCGCCGGGATAGGGATAGGTGCCGGCGACCGAGCCGATATTAATGATATGGCCGCCACCACGGGCAATCATGCCGGGCAGTGCCAACCGGGTTGCGGTCACTAAGCCCCGGATGTTGGTATCGATCATCTCGTTCCAATCATCCAGCGAAGCCTGTTGAGCCGGGCCGGCTCCCAACGCCAGACCGGCATTGTTGATCAGGAGATCGACGCCAGCAAAGTCGGCAGGCAGGGCGGCGAAGGCTTCGGCAATGGCTGTCGGGTTGCGAATGTCGAAGACCACCCCATGGGTGGGGGCCGGGGCCAGGGTCGTAGCCAAGGCGCGCACCCGATCGTCGTTGCGTCCGGCCAGCACCAGCCGGCATCCCAGCGCGGCGAATCGGCGGGCGATCGCGGTTCCAAAGCCGCCGGTTGCGCCGGTGATAAACACGACTTGGGGCGTATAGGAGATCATGGGGCTCGTTCCTCGCGTTTGACGTCTTGCCACAGGGCTTCCATCTCATCGAGAGTCGCTTCGGTCCTCGGCCCTGGGCGGACAGCAAGGCTTCGACCCGGCGGAAACGGCGATCAAATTTGCTGCTGGCCCCACGCAGAGCCCCTTCCGGATCTACTTCCAGCCGCCGGGCCAGATTGACCAGAGCGAACAACAGATCTCCAAGTTCATCGACAATTCGCGCATGGGCTGGGCTGTCGCTGGTCGGAAGGCCAGCGGCGGGCAGTTCCGCGCGCAACTCGCCGATTTCCTCCTCGACCTTGTCCAGGATGTCGACAGCTTCGGTCCAGTCGAAGCCAACCCGCGCCGCCCGTTTCTGCAACTTAAGCGCCCGCGTGAGGGCGGGCAGGGCGCGGGTGACGCCGTCCAGGGCGCTGGGGGGATGCTGGCCAGCGACCTGGGCATTCTGGGCGCGTTCGGCGGCCTTCTGGTTTTCCCAGCGGGTCACCTGGGCCTCGGCATCGGCCACCGGGTCGGCGGAGCCGAAAATATGAGGATGCCGCCGGATCATCTTATCGGTGATGGCGGTTGCCACAGCATCGAAATCGAAGGCCCCTTGTTGTCGGGCAATCTCGGCGTGAAACACCACCTGAAACAGCAGGTCGCCCAACTCGTCGCGTAGCGCCGCCATATCGCCATGTTCGATGGCATCGGCGACTTCATACGCTTCCTCAATGGTGTGAGGCGCGATGCTGCGGAAGCTTTGGGCAATATCCCACGGACAGCCTGTAACCGGATCCCGCAGCCGGGTCATCAGGGCGATCAGGCGACCGATGGCGGTTGGCGCGGATGCGGACGCCGTTGGGGCTGGAACCGGAGGCGTGCCGTTCATGCGCGGGCGGCCTGCCGACCTGCGGCGAAGGCTTGGCGGTTGAGGGCGGCCAGGGCTGGCTTGCGGGCTTGGAACCGCTCGACAATTTTGGCTTCCATGGCCTCAGCCGGAAACGGCAGGCTGTCGGCCAAGGCCCCCAGCATAATGGTGTTGATCAGCTTCCGATCTCCCAGAGTGGCCGCGATGTCGCCAGCGGCCACGACCCGCACCTCGAAACCTGCCGTAGTTCCGGCGGTGTGCAACAGGCCCACTGCGTTCTCGGGGTAGGTGTACAGACCCCCTGAAACCACCGGCGGAACCAGTTGTTGGCTGTTGGCCACCACCCGTCCTCCGGCCCGAATCTGGTCGCACCAGCGGAGGGCTTCGGCGATTTCGAATGCGGCTAGGATATCGACGGTGCCGGGAGCGATGACCGGCGAGAGTACGCGAGGGCCGATTCGAACATGCGAGGTGACGACACCACCGCGCTGGGCCATGCCCGCGACTTCGGACTTCTTGGCGTCAAAACCGTGGTCGATGGCGGTTTGGGCCAACACTTCGGCGGCGGTCATCACGCCCTGACCGCCAATGCCGCAGACGAGAATATTGAGAGCAGACAGGGCGGTCACGAGCAGGCTCCGGTGCTGGGGGCGTTGGCGATCGGGACGATGGCGCTATGGGAACAGGCGCTGACGCACATAGTGCAGCCGGTGCAAGCCCGGCTGTCGATGGTGGTGAAGGTGGCATCGAAGGTTTCACCGTCCAGAACCCGCTGTTCCCGGCGGCGCACGGTGATGGCCGGACATCCCAAATCCATACAATTGCCGCAGCCGGTGCAACGATCCTCCAAGACCTGGTGAGGCGTGC
>Ga0302268_1000969_pt1 | contig 17069 bp, 4 predicted proteins | sample III_Bog_E2_1_FD_194554 | JGI IMG/M metagenome (GOLD analysis project Ga0302268, IMG submission 194554) | Peat permafrost microbial communities from Stordalen Mire near Abisko, Sweden - III_Bog_E2_1 | ecosystem: Environmental > Terrestrial > Soil > Wetlands > Peat | place: Sweden: Abisko... | reverse complement strand
CATTTATATATCTTCTATTTATTTTCTATAAATTTGATCAATCCTCTTTTCATAATTTAATGAGGTATCAAATATAAAGCATTTATTTATTTAATAATAAAAAAATCAGTTTTGAATATGTTCAATGTCCAAAATTACAAATATTTATCACTTCTGATGTTGTGTCTATTCACAGATGAATAAAAATCATTCTTAAAATGTTAACTAAATGGTGAAATCACAAATGAAAATATATATTCACTTTAAGTGATATTTGTTTCATTTTCTATTTTTTATTGTTTTGATTTTGAAAAAATCACTTCTATAGTAAAATCATGAGTTGGAAATAAATCTAAGGATTTTATGATAAATTATCTATTTATTGAATCATCATTTCAAACACTTCATCTGAGGGCTTTGATAAGTTTTATCCTTTCCGCAAAATCAAGAGGAAATGCCACCGACAAAGGAATCTAAGAATATTTCTTCTCCAATTTCTTAATCACAGAACTGTTTGAGATCTTTAGAGTGTTTGAATGATTGCACGATCTCTTCTTACACTATAGTAGTTCCTAATTTGTGATATTCGCGGTATACTGGCTCGGTTGATCCTCAGATTAGATCTTGAAAGTTATTTTTTTATGAAACTTCTTCAAGATAACTTGTTCAGCAAATGGAACTGCCAACCGCTCAGCTTTGGTTGATCGCTTTTTGTTGCATGCTTGCGATAGGATTTGGTTTTATTTCTAGTAATCCTCAAGGCAGATCTCTCTGAGCTGGGTTAAAAAATTATCGATTTGCATTTCTTCTATATTTTGTATATATTCTAAGAATATTTAATCAAGTTATTCCGCACTGATAACGGTTCATAAATATATTTTTTATAACTATAATACATTTGAGCTATGTAGAATCACTCAAAAGCAGGCTCGTCATTGATAAAATTATGCAGTCTCCGAAGTCCCTCCTTAATGAAATCTTCTTCCATGATGTGACACATCCTAAAGTAGCTCAATTCCTTGACCTTGTAAAGGTTTCCAGGTGTGATATTGACTTTATACTCGTAGAATACTTTGTGCCACATATCCGTTTCATTGATTTATGGATGCTTTTAAATGTATTTGGTAAATTTAACATTAAAAAGCAACCGCCTTGAGGTTTTATATGCTCGATATTATACTTAGTGAGTAACTAACTTGTCAAGTCGGAGGCTTTTTGAATACCCTCTTGGCAATATTTATAAATATCCTGACCGTAGTCACTGATATCTAAGAGGCAAGAGATTGTTTTGATGAGAAATTATTGAGGTTCGGTCAACTTTTTCCATTTTATAAGGATCATTTTAACTTTCTAATTGCAGGAAACAAGTAAACCAAGTTTTAAGCCTCCTAGTCCATAATCTTTAGAAAATCCACGAATAACATGAATATTTGGGAATACATTTGCATATGAGATTGCTGATTGTACAATATTCTTGCTGTCATAGACTGAATTTATATAAATTTCATCAAAAATTAGATGGAAATTTGGTTCATTCTTTGCCCACTCGCAAATCTTAAGAATTTATTAACGATCAGCAATGAGTCCAGTCGGATTATGAGGATTAACAATTATATATCCTTTGCTTCCTCTTTCAAAAGAAGCCTTAATTCTCTGATAAAGGGTACCTTTTAAGATACTATTTAAATCAAAAGTTATTCCTACCCTGTGTAATGACATTTAAAAATTATTATAAAACGGATAGTCTGAGGAAACAATATCTCCCTTGCTAAAAACTGTCATCATGAAGTCAGCTGTACAAGAAAGGGCTCCTTTCCCAAAGAAGATGTTATCTTCTGATATTTTGGCTCCTTCACTGTCCTTTTATATCATTTTTAGGTAGCTTTTTAGATAATCTTCTTTTCCATTTATTTTAGAAATATAGGCTTCATCATCAGCACTTAGGCCTTTAAAATGACTGTGTTCAATTGTGGCTGATATTAGGGTTGAAACGTGGCACAGCTTATAATCTTTCTCTAGTTTGTTTATTCAGCAAGGCTCTATTTTTGCCATGGCAAGCTGCAATGACAAACCCTTGCGGATAATAGTTTTCATAAGCAAAGAAAATATTTGGATTTATGGTGGGAACAATTTACTTGCTGCTCTTCACAACAATCAAAATTGGCTTATTTTTGATTTGATCGCCTTTTAAGTATTTTTCTGGAGAGATAGTTTAGCTGGTAAAAACTATATGGCATTGAGATTATTCTTAAGGAACTAATTTGGCTTTGGCATGCTCCAAGACAATGTCTAAGTCAGGAAACTCTCCTTAGATGGAGATATTTTTTTAGGCTGAAAAAACGTCCAACAACGCGAGCAAATTGTTGACAGCAAAAGTCTCCTCAACTGAGTAATCTTGTGTACTCTCAGCCAATATTTGATTAAGTTTCAGTGAACTTTTTAAATGCGGGTAATGGATGTTTTATAAGGTCATATAGGGTGGTAGATACGGTAACACGTTTTGCATTACCCAAAGATTGTTGGAGCACCCAAAGTTCACGTAGCCATTGGGATTGGTTGTAGCATGATAGAGATTAGCCATTGAGCGAAAGTGAGCATCAAAAATATTCAAAGGCTGTTTCCTTTCTTACTATGGAGACCTCGTTATCATAAATTCCAAATTATATTGTTGATTTGAAATTAAGGATTAATTTTTTAAAAATTCATTTTTCATATTGGCACTTGAGCGTGTTCTTTAGCCATTAAATGGGATGAGCTGGAATTATATTTGTTATTTATTTCTGATTCAAGGGAATATGATAATTTTATAATATTAAAATAATGAGAAAAGGATTATATATAGACGACGATGAGGTCAAACATGTAGATCAGTATCAAAGTAATAGTTAGTTAACCTAGCTCTTGATCCAAATAGAAAAAAAGGAAAATTTTAAAAAGGGCTTGATTCTCTGCTTTTTGGAGCTCCTCCCGTCACGAAAAAATCGACCATTTAATATACTGCCACTGAATTAAGGAATAACGAACAACTCAAATCATCTTCCAAAACAATGGTCCAACCGAAGGTGATCTTGCCAACTGGAAAGCCAATCACCCCTGTAAAGCCAATTGCTTTAACAAAAACAAACACAATTTCAATTGAATCATCAAAAGAAAGAGCAGAAAATATTTATGACTCCTCAATCACAAGGTTAACATTAAATGCCAATTCCATTAAACCAACTAAACTGTACAATAAATTTCAAGAGGAAGAATCAATGATTGTAAAAAATAATCATAAACCAGGAGAAAGTAACTTAAAGTCGACAGAAATAAGCAAAGAAACTCAGCTTGGATCGACACTTGAAAAAACAAATAATAATGCTGCTTTCGGATAGAAATCAATTAATCACAATTAAGATATGTCTCTTTTGGACGGTATAAAACCTCAGTAATTCAATAAATAACCCCCTCCAGCTCAACCAGTTCGATACGAAGAGCCAAAAGTCTTAGATAATATTTATCCTTATCCCATCAAGATGGCCTTTAATCGACCTGGATACATCAGGAAATTAAAAAAGATAGCAGAAGACCACAATTTTGCAGAAGAAAATGTAAATCGTCATTTCGCATTTGATGTGGTCAGATTTTGTGAAACCGATAGGACCAGACAAAAAAAATTAAATTAATATAATTTTTCAGATTTTATATTTCCTCCAAGTTCACTGTCCATTGGAGGAAAGCATAAAAGTGTTGCTTCAGTGTGGAAAAAGCCTTCGTAATTATCAAAAACAGTAGTATTTGGAAAATACATCGATCCTAACGATCTTTGTCTTGGAATGCTAAGTTCTACTCACTTTCTCAGCACTCTTAGCAGTTTATGCGAATCTTAAATCAATATAAAACGATTAATCTAAGATCAAAAATTTAACAATAACGGATTTTATCTCATCCGTCTTTTTATAAACTCAGTTTGGAGATATATTCCCGTCGATAGTTTGCTTCCTTTCATGTCAAGTTAAAATGTTGGAGTACTGAGTCATGCAGATGCCTAATTTGAACTCTCGTTAGCTCTTATTGAGAAAGCCTATGCTAAATCATTTGGTGGATATGATACTTTCTCCAAAGTTCAGCCTCGATAATATTATCTTCGCGATTTGACTGGAGCGCCAGTAACCAAATATTCAGTGTATTAATTTCATTATTAAGGGACAATCCCTAATTGAGCACCCTCATAAAGAAAGAAATTGCTGCTGGTAAGGTTATCCTAGCAGTTCCAACCTAAAAAATTTCCACCTTAGGAATCAATCCAAATTATTCCTACAATGTAATAAATTTGACTTCAAAAGGAAATTTGTAATTAAGAAATAGTTGGGGAACACTAGAAGAGAAATCTAAGGTTAATTTCAAAAACGAGGGCATTTTTTAGTTGAGTCCAACTCAAACCAAAGATTTCATTAGTCACATCATTATTGCTCACCTCAATCCCACTTACTTCACAAGTACCATTCAGTCATGCCACAAATTAAGTTTTTATTCTTCTTATAATTTTAAGATTACCAAGGATACTCATGGATATCTGACAGTCAGTCAGTGGGATCAGAGGCTCTTTCCTTCAGCTGGTGGATATGAGTATTCACCTTTTCATTTAATTATCCATAAGGTGGAATCGGAGGAGCAAAGCACTTTGGTTAACGCATGTAAAACTCTCATAATTTAGCTTTCTCCGAGAGCTCCCGCAATTTGGATCTTTAGGTAATTCTTAACCCTGGAAATTATGTTGTTTTTTGTGCAGCTAACTGGATAAATAAATAGCAATGCTATAATTTAACTTTTTATGGATCTGAAAAAATATAATTCTAGAGGGTTTACACTGACAAAATTCCAAATTTGATAAATCAAAGCTTTAAAACTATTAGCCTTAAAGAAGGCAAAAGAACTTAAATAAACAAATCAATTGCCCATTATTTTCTATATCATTATGAAAGCAATCTAATCATATTGACTGTAGAGAATATAAGCGATAAAGATAGCACTGCAACTGTTGACCTTTCTAAAGTTCAATTGAACCATCTGGCTCTGCTTACATCACACAATAAGGAGGAAAACTATAGTAATAAAATTGATATCGAAATCGATGAATATAAGGGTACTCCACTAACTGATAAAAAGTGGTCTGTTCGATTAGAAGCACACTAAACTTTTACTTGGATATTAGCGGTTGACGCCCCATATAATCCTGAAAATATCAATAATTGGGGTTTTAATTGATTAGTATAATTTTAATTTATGATGATTATTCTTTTGCAATTGATTGTTATTTGATGAATTGTTTTTAGATCAAGTTAAAGAGAAATAATCGAAAAAGAGGCTGATAATTAAACCATTTTGTAAATAGTAGATTTATATTTTGTTTACTTTGCAAATATAAATAATTTTGAGAAAGATAATTAATTCTTAGAACTCTTCCTTAACTCTATCATATTAATTGACGGAAAAATCCACAGAATAAGCAATAAACATATTTATATATTAATAGGGATTTAGGTTGAATTGAGTCTTATGATTTCATAATATTTAGATATGATAATTGTCAATGTCGACGGTAAAGACTATGAAATTAATTAAAGTCAAGAAAAACTGATGATATTCGTGCAAGAAGCAATGGTCATCGAGCAAGGAGGAGTATCTATTTTATGATCTAGATCAAAATTGCCAGCATTAATCAAAAAACATTCGAGTTCATTCTACAAATACTTGCTGAACTCGGATATGACATCAAAGAACCACCAAAAGTTACGACCAACGTGCTGGAGGACGTCATCGGAAAGGGACTCAGCAATATTATTGGCAAACTTAATCCAAAGGAAATCGACAATCTTTATAGAGCAGCGCATTATCTCAAGATAAGAAATTTAAGACTATCCATTGCTGCAGTGATGGCTTGTCGGGTCTATATAAAACCAACTCTCACTGATTACAACCAGAAGAAAGCGGAGTTAGGTTTGAAAGTGTAGCTGTCGACTGAAATATCGAAAAGCTATAAAGAAAGATTCCCCTTTATGAACTGATTGTCTATCAGCATTTATGAAATTGAAATATTATCTCTTGAATGAATTAAATTTGGCAAATAAATCCACCAAGAGGTGGTATTGCATTTCAAATAAATTAATTGTATGACTAATCTCTAATGTGGCAATGACAAAGATAATATTTTTGTGGGTCATAGTCATTATTTTTTGAGAATGTTATCATGTATGAAATTAAGTCAATTTATAACATTTACAATATCATTTTCGGATAGAATGGTGAAGATAATTGAGTTATATTCTTGCTTTTAAGAATTACTCTCATTAAATTAGAATGGTGACTACATAACTCTCATTCCCTATTATCTTTGCAATTGAAATTATAGATATTATTTTACTCTTGCTTCACATTTAATGATTTACTGGAACAGCTTAGCTATATTTGATTCTTAAACATATTCCTAGTATTTGTATGAAATCAACACATCATAGTCTAAGAAATAAACCTGAAACACCCATAAATAGTTATCAATGAGGATAATTTATACTACTGTCTAATGCTAATTTTTCCTTCTTAAAAAAGAATAAAAATAAATAGAAACGAAAAAAATCAAGATGAAATTTGTCATTTTTGTGGAATAGTCTTTGAACTGTTATTTTGGTATTATTTGAAGGAAGTTATTTCCTCAAGAGATATTTTTGGCTTGCAGTTTTCAACTTTCATATCGTTATAAGTCCTAACCATTTCCCCGTTTTATTCAGTCTATAAAGTTGATTTAGCATCACAACATTTATTATTAATATTACCTTCTTGAAGAGGGAGTGTTTAATGTTCAGAAGGTACAATACCATCACTAAATGTTTTGAACAAATCTTCAATAGGCTTGGACAAACTAGATGACTAAATAACTGGCGCTGAATGAGTAATAACAACAACGCGCTTAGGTTTGCAAACGGGTTGAGGTAAAGCCCGCCTTTTGTATACTCTTTGTTAATTCATACAATTTCCCATTATTAAGATTTAGAATTATAAGCCTTTGTAAGTTTTCATTTATAAATATTATATCAAAAGATAGCTTATCAAAATATCTGATATCTTCTGATCTTTCGATAAATATCTTCTTTCGAAGGAATTCATGATTGTAAACATAAAAATCTAAAAATTAAATACAAAATCGTACACGAGGAGAAAGGAAAGACTAAAATATTGCCAAATCATTGTTGAAGGTTAAATTAGAATAGTCTACGATATTTAGGATAAATTATGTCTTTGGCAAATTCATGGTATATTGATTGAACTCAAAATTATTGATTATATTATCAAGTGTAAATATAATATAACTTGCTGTTAAAGTCTGTGCCCTATGGAGCAGACCATAACCGAAATAAACAATCCCAACCCGCCTTTGTTATCCCACCACTCCTTTACCCACTAATTACCTCCCATCATCGAGGAAATGTTCTGCAACTTGGACCAATAATACTTTTTAATCCGTCAATAAATAACCAGCAGCCCTTTTTTCAACTCAACGAGCAAGCATATACGAATACGATTGATGAAATGGTTGTAGAGACTGGATAATATTCGAGTAAACAAACTTTGGAAGAACAATAGAAATAATTACATAAAACTGCTGAACCTCATGTGCCACTGCGAGTATTTAAGCTTTCCATTTAATGTATTTCCAGATTATGGGGATTTAGCCACACTCAAAAAACATTAAATTAATTAGATAATCGATGATGTGGAACGAGGAGTAAAAAAAGTATCGAGAGCATACACGAAGAAGACAAGCCATTATACGACTGAAAGGTAGTAAATTAAATGCAGCAAAATAGATAGTATGACTGGAACCATAAACGAGAGTACAAGGATTCAGATGAGTCTCACATAAAGTGATCATCTGTTAAAAAAGAATAACCTTATCTTTAATCAATACAAGCAAGGCACAAGGCAAAACAATAAAACCTAATTCTCTGCACTCTCAAAAAATTATCAATATGATGATGACAGAATCAGCAAATCAAAAAACATCGCAATCATTTTGAAATAAACACCCTCGAATGAAAGCCTTGATCCTCTCTATGAATAAAATCAAGAAGAACTATTATATGGCAATACTAGGAACAAAAAAGGAAAGTTAGATTTGGAGGAAATTGATAAAGCTTATTTTTCTTCTCAGTTAATAACACAGAGGGTTAAAAATATGGCCAATTTAAATGATAAATAGAATTACTTTACAAAAAGACCTCTTTCTTCATAAAATTTGCCAAAGAAAATCATTTCACGGAAAGGTCTGAGCAAAGCCAAAGTTAATCAATAAGCCCACCCTCTTCATCCAGAAGATACGAATAATCTATAATATTGGTAATCCAGTAGTTTTATTCTTAATGGCACTCCTAAGTATCTCAAGGATGGTCTTCCATCAATAGAAGGACGCATAAATGACTCAGTCCAGTTTTAGGAGCTCCCAACTTATCGAAATGAGGAGTGCGGCTGTCACTTCCTTGATTATCTTCAAGGGAGCTGGTTAAGTAATAAATATAAGAGAAAAAATTGACTAAAATCAAGTAAACTTATGATTTTCTTTTGATATGATGAACGTATAGAATATTAATTTGCGTATATATTTAGAATCATGTTAGTAGCGTAACTTATCAATTTTTGTAAGACATACAATAAAATCTCACAAGCAGAGAGAGGTATGACAAGTTTATTCGAAACAGTCGAAATCAGACTTTAAACTATTTTTAAATATTATAATTGCAAATTATCGCGACAATTTGAATGATTAAGATTGTCACCATTTTCCTATTTTTTTGGTCGACAATTATTTCTCAAGATGCAACTGTCAAGTTTTAGAAGTATCTTAATCTAACACAGATTTGGTTTGCTGACAGTAACACATTCGCGTCTAGGAGACTATTCTATCATCATTTAATACCTAAAGCGCTATACTGAAGTACAGTGCTATGCGGATCTTATTGAGGAGATAAATATTGTATGGAACAACGAGTAAAGCCCAACTGAAGCCGGCATCTACACGCGCCAATAATATTGGAAAATACCAGTTTATTTCTACAGGACAACTTTCAACTCCATGGACCACCGCTATCGCCTGCCAAAATAATCCAAAGCAAAAGTTCTATATTCCCTTGATGATGACATTATTGTTGATTGTGAGACCTTTAAGAAAACTTTCGCTCGCTACAATTAGGAAAAAGGAAATACAATAAAACCAATTGTAGCAAATTAGGTTCGAGCTTTCGCCTACAATCGGATGAAAAAAAAACCTGAATTTTCTTATCAGGGTCACAAAAACGCAACATACTTCACTATTGCCGAACCTGGAGCTGCTTTCATCGATCGACACTACCTCTAAATATACTACTTGCTTTTACCTGAGGTGTCATAACTCAGAAAAATAGTTCGTACTGTCAATAACTGTGACGATATCTTTTTCTTTGCCCTTGCACAACATTTCTACCCAGAATTACTTCCAGTGTATAATCCAACATAGGCAAGTTATAAAAATACAGATCCGAAGATTGGGCAATCAAAAGTGAAAGGAGTATTTCCACTCAGAGATAAGTGCGTTAACGATATTTCTGGGATATTAGGGTACAATCCACTCAGATTTTTTAATAAATTATTAACAGAAAGAAGTAAAGGATGGCAATATGAGAGTTTGCAGGACATTCTAGAAATGAGGACAAAGGGTATTGCTGAATTAAAGATTGAACCAGCAAAATAGATAAACGATATCTCTTTATCAAAAGGCAATACAACGCTCTAGGGATAAATTCCTCAAGCGATTCAGTCTGGATCCAATAAATAATTAAAAAATAACTCTGTTTAGACTTCGGGAAGCATCAAAGGGGATAATTCCAAACTATCATTCAATTGGATAATCATTGTTCTATTAGTATTGACTGCATGCTTTCTTCTATTTCTTCTTGTTAGGGTTTTATCTCGTTATTATTTTCTTAAAGATTCAACTCCTATAGCAGATGCAGACGACGAATCTTAAGGTTCAAAAGCCCCAAGTCATGCTGGATAACATTGATTAAATATAATACTCATATATTGTTATTACTATAAATGGCAAACCATGATTTTCAACGATACTCACTCACGTTTTATCGCCCAGAAACGAGATTTGCTCTCGACTGACTCCTCCTGCTCGAAACCGTACGATTCATATCACTCGCACCATCATCGAAGTAGTTGATGTCGTAGTCGCCCACCAGTGCCTTGGCAGGATCGTCTGCTTAGATGAACTGTTCTTTTCGACTGTAGTACATAATGTAGTAAATTGTGCATGGATTCATTTGCATTGAAATCAGCTTCAGGATAAAACAGAGCAAGTTGCGGAAGACAGTGTCTCCAGAAAAAAGGTGCTCGCAACTGAGACGATCTGAAGAGTTGTTAAAAGCCAAGAAGTCCCATCCGAACATTATTACTGCCCCAAGTAGCCCACTGCCTGCCAAAAGAGTTATATTAAGTTTTTCTTGCCGCATTGAGTTTATTTTCCGCTGGTCCTGATTATTTTCTTGGCTTTACAACTGCTGCAATTCGAAGGTGAGGCGATCCATTTTGAAAAAGCCCAAGAGTGCGACAAAGCAGTAAATTGTTAGGAGTATTCCACTCATGACCATCCAATCTATTATCATGCAGTTGTAGCCCAGATTAAAATCAGTGTTGACAAGCGAGCTACCATCTCCCAGCGATATCACAAACCACAATAAAAAGTTTATTACATGTAGGACATTTGCGCCATATCCGGCAAGGTTTACTGACTTTTCGTCATCCCAGTTTAACAGGCAGAAAATGTGCAGAACGTTGGTTCCTATCCAAATTAACAAGTTACGAATACTGGCTAACATAAAGAATTCCTCAAAGACGAGATAATACAGGGCAAGCAGACAGGTTTGAAACATGGCCAACAAGAAAAGTTGACGATCCTACTTGGATAGTTTATTGTTGCGCTAATTGGCTATCTGTTTGTATCCTTGGGCAAACAAATAGAACATGCCCACACTAATTAGGCCTTAGAAAAGCCGCAAAATGCAGATGAAACCACTTTCGCTGCAGTGAAAGATAGTGGAGTAAGACGAAGCTGGGATCTACTCGGCCATTTAAATTGTATATTCTGATATTATACCAAAAAATAAGCAGAGAGATAGTACACACAAAAAACCAACGAATCAAAACTAAAATAATTGACATAAATCCCTCTAATGAGATCAAAATTGTTTGCTGGGGTTGTAGTCCCATCCCTTTATCTTGTCTGAATTTATCCCCACATCCTCGAAGAATTATTGCTTTATTGGCTTTCCCTTACTCTCCACAGGCATGGGCATCTTCAGTCCTCTTGTCTCAACAACTGTCCAGTCAAGGATGTTGAACCAGGGATGAGCTTTTATTTCATTTGAACCATTTACTCCTAGTCTTTTAGTCGAGTTTGATCGCAGTAACTATATTATTTATATTTTACCTTTTCAACCAGATCCCGCACTTCTCTTGAAAATTCGCTACCCAAAGGTTTATACCTTCCACTTTTGATGTTTGCCAATAGCTGTTCTTTGTTTGAATCCCAAAAAGGTGGACGACCTGTTAGGCACTCATAAATAACGACTCCGAGAAGATACCAATCCAGCACTTTAGTATGACCTCTGCGCCATAGCATCTCTGGAGCAAGATAAGCAGTGCTGCCGCAGAAAGAATGAGAAAGGGAGGCTTCCTTGCTCAGTCCAAAATCAGTGAGGCACGCGTGACCATCACAATCGATGATGATATTGCTAGGCTTGAGGTCTCGGTATATAATTTCTGCACGATGCAGAGCCTATATAGCTAGCACAATTTCAGCCATGTATTTTCTCAAAATCTCTTATTGCAAAACTCCTTGCTTTTTTATCATGGCTAATAAATCTCCTCCTGGGCAGTAGTCCATAACAAGATAGAGTTTGTCCGGACTTTGGAAAGCAAATCGCAGCTTTACAATGAAGGGGTGATTCACTGTTGATAAAATCTTTCGTTCAGTCATCGCATATCGCAATATATTTTGCCGCATTATGGAAGCCTTGTCTAGCACCTTCACAGCATAGGTACGAAGATCTTGCTAATTTTCTGCTAGATAAACCTCTCCAAAAGCCCCACGACCAAGAAGAGATAACTTTTTGAAACTACTCAATCCTATTTCCTTTATAGCCACCTGGCCCATTTTTTAGGCTTTGCTCAATCCACTCCATCCACCTTCCTCAGTCTCCATTTCAGCCTTTTCTTCGATTTACAATCGACTTTAAAGGAGAACCTCTGCCTGCTTAACTACTTCTTCGGAAACTGTCTGATATTGAGCAATTAAAGCAAGGAAAGCCGCACTACTTAAGTCCAATGCAGTTTATGCTTTTTTATTTTAAATGTTTATAGGGCAGTGATGTTAGAGCAATATCTTTGTTATTTTTTCTTGGTTGTAGATGCAGGCATGATGTAGAGCAGTATTACCTTAGTAATCCTGGAGACTAATATCTGCCTTCAGTTTCAATAGTTCCTCTACAGCTACATCATTACCGAGTATGGCGCCAAGCATGAGTGGTGTCCTCAGTTCCTGTTTAGTGCGTCCATTTATGTCGACTTAATAATCTGCCAAAACACGAATGATTTAAATGTTGCGGTAACTGCCACTAATAGTAGCGAGATGAATCCCATTCTTGCCTTCGTCTGTAAATGCTCGGCGCGGATCAATGGGGTGCAGATTCTGATTGGCTACACCTCTTTTGACTCGCTTGACATCTCCCTGGTAGCAGGCTTCCAAAAACTATTCTTCTTCCTTCTAGAGTGAGGTAAGATACTTGTCCCAAATATGTTGCAGCAGTTCCTAAATTTCTGGTACCTCGTCAATGCAGCTTAACAACTGTTCTTCCATATGCTGTTCATCTTTATATATTTCTAACTTGTTGTTATCCAAATTTTTTATTACGAAGTAGGCCGAGTCATTGGCTTATATTTAGATCGAAGACTCCTTGAAGGAGGGAGCAACTTTCGCCTCCTTAATCGAGGATTTTCGTTTAACCTGCAGCTCGGTACGCGCGTACTGTTTCTCCTTTTTCGAATCGTTAAGCTACTTAATCTTGCGGAAATTTTACATTTATTATTGCATCATTCACCATCCATCATGCAATTCTGATGATAACCAAATATATTAAATCTATTTCAATGCTCCTACACTTCGATAAAATATGTTTAAGTTTCAATTGTTGTCAATATTATTTTATTGCCTTTCAGCCAGCATATTATTTTATTTTAATGGCAATGATATTACTGTGAAAATTAATTCTACCTTGTTTTTATTATTGATCTTTGATTAAAGTAACGGCTAAGACATCAATAAGTCAGATAATTTGTCGACTTCACAATGAGAATTATTAATGATTACTACACGCGTTCCTAAAACATAACACAACTATTGGCAAGAACTCACCTCCAAAGTCTAAGAAATAGGACAACGCACCAAGACTAGTCACTCAACTCATCTTCCCAATTAAAAAAACTTTCGGAAGAGGAAAATTACTCGTTTTGAAGTGGAGGAAGCTTGGCATCGTTAGAAGGAAAAAACTCTCATCATCAATAATCGTCTGAAGTATCTAAAGGTACAAAGGGAAAAGCAGAATCGTACTCTATAACTTGCAAGAAAAAAATACGAGTATTTGATGGAAGCTCGTGCCTCCTCTACTCGAGAGAAAAATAATTTTCGCAAGGTACAGTCTCGTCTATGCAGATTGTCAAGCTAAATTAACTGCAAACTGAAAGAGTAATAACATAAAATGTATCCCGCGTTAGAGGGGAGCGAGTGAAAACAAGTTTATCAGTGAGCCAAGTTAAATAGTTTAATGAACAATAGGGTAAGCAGTTACGTCATAAGCATTTTGAGAACGAAAGTTACATCAGGCAATCTAGAACACTAGATGTAAAGGCAAAGCGAGAGATAGTAAACCGAATTCAGGAGGCGAACGAGCGATCAAAATTACGCCTCAAATAGATTTATAAGGAGCGAATCCTGGCTGGCAAATCTAGACACACTGACTATCTTCAGAATCATATTGAACTGAATCTTAAGTAAAGGGTAAAAATAATTTGATTTAGAAAAAAAACAGCTTTTTGAAACTTAAACTGGAGGAATCCTTAATTACAACTGAACACAATGTCCGCATCAATTTGATCAAATATAATAGTTTGCTCACTCCTATGCTTAACTAAGGAGTTTAAGCATCTTCTCTAAAATAGACTTGAATCTTTCATATTATTAATATTTCATGATTTATGCCACTTTAGAAGGATAGATGTAAATTCCCATTGGGGAGTTTTCAACTCAAAATGAGGTGATAAAGGCACTAAAATACTATAAACATCCATTTACATAAGCTAATATTAGCGGGTCAGTGCATGTTAGATGTCTCAAGGGGGGATTCGAAATATAGTTCAATAAGGGAAAGGTTTAAACATTTTTTGCTTATTTTAGAACCAACAAAATGGCTTCATTCTAAGGAACAATTCGCTGGGGGATACATCAAGGATGGACCATCAAGGCAGCTGTTATGTACTTTGGATAACCATCAACTAAGGCACCAAAATCAGTTGAAATCATATACCCACATCTAGGCATCGGACTTGTTTTTCAAGGAACTTGGAACAACGAAAATTCACCAATTTAATATGTATATCTTTACTAGAAATAATCAGTTCGCTTTTGTAGTGGATGTGGAAAAATATTTGCAGAGTGTCAAGATAAAATTGGTAAACTATATAGCAATACACTTGATAAACATGTCTGCAAGTGTGGGATAGTTAGTTATTGCAGCACCAAATGCACGAAAAGTCACTATGGGCATCATTTGGTCTTTTGTGAAGAAGGAGATGCCCTATAATGATTTGTTTGTCTATTTATTGTAAATTAGGTATTTTAAATTAAGAATTAATGATCATATCTCATCACTTTCCTCAATCTGGGGAAAGTCTCCTGCCTCTATTTTGTTTGGTCTTTCGAAGTAGCCTCTGCCAATATCACAGAAGAAGTAGTGGTTGCCAGAGAGCGTACCATCACCCAATCCCTCCTGAGCCTCGTCAAGTCTTATTCCTATGAAATAGCCAAAACCTAATTCTGGGACTTGACCAACATAGCTGACCTCTCCTCTGGCTCCATTTTAAAGTTGGCAACGCATACCAACATTAAAGGTATTGGCAAGTGAGTGTAGATACTCTGGATCACAAATTTATGGTTGCCCAGAGAGTGATTTTTTGACTTGGGGATTTTCCAACAGAAAAGCATGTTTCCACTTTCTGAAGGTATCAGGCAACAGATCATAAGTTTCCTCTGACATAACATACTTTTCCACTTGTGTATTGCTCTAAATTTCTTTAAGGATGGAGTTAGGGTTGAGGTCGTTGACCTGGATAATCATGCCAGTTTGGACGCCATAGAAGTCCAGTGTGCGTAGTTCTTAATCCAACTGAGTAATGACTTCGCCTTTCTTAGTCTTGAGAGTAAGACGAATGTATGGTGGTTAGGAACCATATCTCTTTTCAATGTTTTCCTTGAGAGCGAGAATGGTGGATTGAGGATCAACGCGCAACTCAGGAATGCGCAGGCTGCTAAGATTGTGTTACAAATCGATCTTTATCATGTTATTATTGATTCGGTTTGAATTCCTTTCTGATTTATATAGAAACTATAGCAGTTCTTATCAGAAATTATACTTACATAGAATTTCATAAAATCTAAATAATGGTCCCTATTATGTATTTTCATTTATTTGGGCTAAATAACAATTTTTAAGGCACTATTCATTGCAAAATTAGGAATAAAAAACAATGATTTCCAAAACAAGATATCAAATATATCAATGATTAATGTTCGAGGTGTTGTGAACTTTTTTGAAATTTCTTTCTTAACGATTGCCGCTTTTTTAAGTATAGGAATCACAATCTTTATGGATACTGCGACAATTATCTAGAAACTAATCTATTTCATCTTGGTCTGAGTTTATGGAAATATCGGTTGAAGGCGTAGGATTCGGCACAGATTGAGGCAAAGGCAATCTTTTGATACGGTTGAGATTAAACAGTTCTATCAATTTGGACTCTCTTTCTCGATTAGCTTTCATATGAATAATCACATCGTCTATTCTCTCATTGAGACGATATAAATTCTAAGTAGTGCTAAACTATCTCTTACATTTATCTTCTACCTTATTCAGTTTCAACTGTAGTCTTTAGTTCAACGTTTATCTTAATTCTGCCTATCGTGCTTGATCTTTCTCTTCCTCTTCCCAAAGTTTCATACAATGACTTGATTTATGAGAGGAACTCCTGATACTATTAGCTCTCAAGATATGTGGAGAGACTGTTTTTACCTGAACATGTTTCTATTTATGAGGCTTCCCCAAAAAATATTCTTCTTTAAACTATTTTTCGCATTCAAAGATTTCTGTGAGTAAACCTCCCATGCGATGCATAAGTTTATTGAAAGTTAGCTCATAATTATGTTTTGCTGTCATTTTAGGATCATTTGATATTTACTCTTTATTTTATTCAAGACTTTGATTGAATGTATGCTCGACATGACTAAGAGTTCCCAGTATTCTTGTTAAGTTAAAGTTAACTCCAAAACTGTGCATATTTACGAAGCGTTGTATGCTGTTTTTGCACTAAGTTATTGAATGATTACTTCTTCAAGAAATTTTTGAACTTCCTTAAAGATTAGGCTATACTCTCGGTTGAACTGATGAATAAGATGAGGGGAGAAGGAGGCAGTTTGATCATCTTAATCAGTATCTATTATCTGTGTGTAGGAGGCATGAAGGTTGAAATTATTCATATCGGGATTATATAGATTGAGTAAAAAATGTCATAGAAGATGAAGATTATTTATGATCCAAAAAGTGATATTTTGATCTATGTTCTTTGCTTAATCTTTTCCTTATTATTTTTTTAATTATATCCTGATGATATCAGGTCTATATTAAAGGTATTCAATGATAAATTAATAATTTAGAGATAAATGAATAAATGAATCAGATGAAATTGAC
>Ga0302268_1000958_pt1 | contig 17245 bp, 13 predicted proteins | sample III_Bog_E2_1_FD_194554 | JGI IMG/M metagenome (GOLD analysis project Ga0302268, IMG submission 194554) | Peat permafrost microbial communities from Stordalen Mire near Abisko, Sweden - III_Bog_E2_1 | ecosystem: Environmental > Terrestrial > Soil > Wetlands > Peat | place: Sweden: Abisko... | reverse complement strand
GCAAATTGTTAAACATATAATAATGTCATAGGATAGAGTAGCCTTCATAAATTATATTACCTAATTATCGTTGGCTAACAAATATAATGAGTAAATATCACTTAGATTAGCAGAGGTCACAGCCTTATGTTTTCACGTCTTCGGTTCGATATTTTCTTTTCATTTAAAGTAAGGATCTATATTTTTATATCAAAATTTATCAATTGCGAATATATTTTTTCTAATTCATTTGTTATTCAAGAGAAAAAAGTGTTTATATTAACAAATCAGACTGAATTTTAATTCAAATCATCCGATGCGTGGGGCAGAAACTACATTACCATTTTTATCCACAAAAAGCATCACCCGATTATTGTTGTAGTTCATAGTGATGCAAGAGCCACATGGTATCACAGGAACAAGAAGGTTCGGATCTTCAGTCTGAATTATCTTTTTAGCCTCTTCTCCATTGACTCCTACCAATTCAGGCCATTCCTTTTTTTCTGACATTGAATATATCTTTTTAATATATAGTAATAATATGCTATTTTGAGGAATTAAATTAACATGTAAATATTATTTTTAATTTTTTAATTTTAACAATTATTAATATCTCATGGATTTTAATCAAAATTTAAATGTAATATCGAATAACATTACAAATTCTTAAACATATCACAGACTCTATTACACTTCTTCTTGGATTTTTTCATTTTGCAAAAGCGTCAAATCACCACTAGTTTCATTGAAATTAATTATCTTTGAGTTTATGAAATCAGCATACTTGAAAATTGACTGTTTTGCTTTCATTTTATTAATCACTGTCTTTGAAGTATATTGATCGAAATTGTAAAACGTCAGTTTAAACATTTTCTCCTTCCATTATGAGTCGTAAATATAAAGCTCTTTATTTCCAATGAGGATACTCGCCTCAATATCTTTCCTGTATAAACTGACTGGCTCAAGAAATTAGATGCAGCCAAATTCATTTTTGATAATAAATCTTGACACATGGTTGATTTCCTGAAAAGTCATATTCAAGAAGTCTTCTCTTTAATGATTCAGAACATATTGACCAGGTTCAGGAACATCTTTATCTAAGATACACTCTCTTTTATTTTTTGATTTCACTACTGCCTATCTTTGCCTGATAATAAGTTTAGCAGGAAAAATATCTTCTTCTTCATCTCTCATTTCTTGCTCGTATATATGCTTCATCTCCGTAGAATTGTAATCCTACATCACTGTTGTTATTGTTCTGCTATCTGCACAAATAATTTTTCGGTTTTTAAACAGTCTACCTTAACAAAAGAGCTGATGATCAATCTAATTTTGATTTTCCTTAATTGTAATCCTTTTTTCATTGTCAATAAACTTTTTATTAGGATTTGGTAATCCTTCACAACCTTAGACCTGTCGTAAACGTTTGGTATTTCTATGTTGATGCAGAGCAAAATTATCTTTTGTATCAATGCATTCTTGCTATAATTGCCTATTATAATAGACTATCCTATAATATCTCTTTTTAGTTTGAATTGAACTAGGCTACCCACAACCCCTTAGATTAAATATTTGTGAGGAATGAGTTTCTATATTCGAGTTGTTGGTACTACTGTATATTTTCTCATCTTCTCTTGTTGATTGTTCACATTCAAGCATCATAGTATTCCCATCAGTATCTCCCTTAAATTCCTTTTCAATTTAATCAAACTTTCCATCTTGCTTGCTACTTCCAATGACTTTCAACAGAAATTAGTGCCCCTTGTCGGCTATTTTTCTGAGTAGGGTCTTAGTCTCTTATATAGTCATCGAATGGCGCCTATAAATTATTATAATGTAAGTTCGCTAGCATCAGATAAAAGCTAAAAAATAAGACCCCACTTCTGAATGATTTTAATTGATAAATAAGTCTGTAGTTAATTTCTAATGCTCTCATCAATTTGTAAACCAAAAAATAACTCGCCTCTATTTTTCTGATTGATTCTATTATAATTCAGTAGAGGTTTATCATGAGTAATTTTAATAGACTCATCTGGATTGTTGCTTTTTTGGCAATAGCTTCAGCCAGTTACCTTGAACTTCAACTTGTGAGAACATCCATAAAATAGAAAGGAGCCAAATCAGATCCAGTCAACTGTATAAATTAATCATCTATTAATCAAGATGCAGAGTATCGGGAGATTTGCTACTAGAAAGACATTAGTTATGTTATACCTTTCATCAAAAATGGAGAAAATCGAGAACACTTCTCTTTGGCTGCTGATTTCACAACTCCTATTAGCTGGATCAAAGGACCCCAGTGCACTATTACAGGCACAAAATAAAAATGTAAACGCCTCACTGAAACTATAGCTGAAAAAGTCACCTCTAAAAAGACAAAAATATTAGGTAAGAAGAAAAAAGATGATGAATCTGAAAATGCCATAATTGAGGGATCATCGGAAATTATACGAGGAGAGATATAGAATGGAGTATCACTTTCTTTCGTAACAAAGGATTCCAACAGACTCAATAATTTTTTCTAATTGATCATGCTGGGGCTGTTTATATATGGAGAACGAGATATCATTGCACTTGAAAAAACAAATTTCATAAATGCTTTATCTATCAGCTCTCATCTTAATTCCTTGATGGATGGCGCAATTTCATTAAGATTCGATTAAATTGCAGAAAAATCCTTTCTTGATTAAATATTTACTTATGTAAAAACAGTAGATAAAACAGTAACAGTCTTTCTAGGGGCCAATAATACTCTAACGATAGGTGATATGACAGCAAAATTTACTAAGTCAGGCTACAGCAGTATTAATTGGATCAGTATGCCTGATGACTAAGGCTACGGAAAACTGGCTCAAATATCAAATATTGCTATCGAGGACAAAGCAGATGATAAAGAAGAGGATACTGATGAAACTTTGCCTGCAATCATTACTCTAAGTGCTTCTTATATAGGATTGCCAGAATAAATCATTAATTCAGTGCTTATCCAATCTTTTAATAAAACGGTGTCCTGTAAAATTGATAGCAAGACATTATTTGTAGAATGTTCCTCTTCAAACAAAAAGAAATTGTAGAAGATCATTAATAAAAATTTAATATTTGGTTTCAGTGGACCTAGCATGATGATTCCAATGGAAAAATTGATTTTAGTCAATGATCATGGCAAACGAGTTGTGTTCAATATAAAAAAGACTTATAATAACAGAGTTATCTTGGGCGAACCGATCTTTCTTCAGCATTATATGGCTTTTGATTATCAGAAAAATAGAATTGGATTTGGTCCTAAAAGATAAACATTTGATAAATTCTTCATTGGAGTAGTTTCCCTGGTGAGGTTTATGTGCACAATTTTTGCTATGGGTAATAAGTCATATATTTAGGGTGTACTTTTATTTTTTGCTATGGACCTTGCCAAAAATGGTTTAAAAAATTGAAAAACAAAAGCGATAATCTTTCATAGAGTAAAGGTTTAAGGCAATACTCCCCTATCCAGTAAAATCCTTACGAAGATTTAAAAGGAAAGATTCAATAGGTGTTAAATTCTTCGGAAGACGAGCAGAATTGATATATATATATATGTATCTAAGATATACAAATATTGATAGACATTGTTTTATCAGTAGTCTCATTTCCTTTAACGAGAGATAAAGGATTTATATCCAAACCATAATTTTATATTTCAAAATAGGCAGATTTAATCGTAATAGACCCTGTTTCTGCTCTTTTATCTTGTTTATCGGACACGTGGAAGAAAATTACCTCTTTATCCAAGCAAATTTATTCCAAACATAGCAAAAAACCACCTTAATATAAAAAGAATAATTGATTGTAGTGATAATAAGTCAATGACCATCTTCAATATGCAGTTAGTTGATCGCAAATAATATTTGTTTTATAAGCTCGGGAATAACAGAGATTGATTTCTGAAGCTCGTGAGCTCTTATTTAATTTTGTGATTCACAGGTAATTTATAAATTTCTTTAAAACAATATCGAAAAAACATTAAATTACAAAAAAACATTTGGTTGTTCCTTTAAGCAGGAAAAAATGATGAGAGAATGCATATTTGTTTTCGATAAATATTGAAATTAGAAAACTATGATTTTGGTGTTTTTGACGGAGCATTAAGTATATATAGTTGAGTGCTGGTGAAAGGTAGACCCCACAGCATCAGTTTGTATCAGATTTGAATTGACCTAGTCGGGTGAAGTGAAAAAGGTTAAGAATATGACTACGTCTTAAACTTTCATCTTTTCGTTACATGGCATGCCTTTTTCGATCCATTAAGTGAAAATCTATCAAAATCAAAGGTTGAAAAAGTCTGCCGATTTCAAGGCTACTCAGACCTCTGAGAGGTACAGAAGCTGACTTTTGCTTTGCGAAAATCAAACTTTGAAAAATGTCACAAAAATCACAGATTATCTGTATGACTATTAAATATGTAAATTAATGCAGTAATAATATTGTTTTTGCTTAAATAATAAAACTAGAGTAGTAATAATTACAAAAAACAGGCAACTGAAGTTCAATTTTTAAATTCATTATACCTCCTTTATTGTCTGAATAACTGAAACAATCAAAGAATAATGGTTTGGACTAGGAAGAGTCACCACTAATTTTAAAGGCAGGTATATGAAAAGTACGTTTGTTGTTTTTTTGAAATTTATTGCTATAAGAGGGCCCCTTTAATTTCATAAATACAAATCAACATATAATAGTTGGTGCGCTTAAAAATGATGGAACAAATCAACCCCTCCCTGATTAAGGTATTGTTGCTCCTTACTTCAGAGCACAGAGGAAGTCCTGCGGGACAACGTGACGGACAGCGACAAGTTTCAGTCGCTATACTATGAAATGGTGGAAACCGGTAGCATGGGCCTAGAGGAGCCGCTGTCATTGCGGGTTGGCCCACTTACCCAGTCTCAGCTCTACCTGGTGCAGTCCCAGATCTTAGCATACAAGCACTTGATGAGAAATATCCCGGTGCCGACCAACCTCAATTGGACTGGTCTCCACTCGAATATTTGGCAGACCTAAAAATAAAAATTGACTACTAAACTAGGTATTCTTTATTATAATTTAGTTACTTATTACCGAGACAAAATCGAGAAAGAACCTGAGTTCAAGACTATGATCACTGGACACATCCGCCCTCCTTTCCGTGATAACCCCCAAGACAGCAAACAACAGATCACTAAAACCATTCTCCAAGCTCAAGAAGACATTGACGACCTTCTTAAACACAAGACAGACTTCACTCCAGAAACTCAACTTAAGCTTTCTGTGGAAAAAAGATTTTTAAGGATAAGAGAGGTATATTACCGGGTCTTCGCCCGCATTTTATAAGGTATAAAAAATGATAATAAATCGGTAAGGCTGTTTGAAGAACAGCTTCTTGACCGTAACTACTTTCGGCGGGAGAAATTGCAAAAGAATCGGAACGAAGGTAATCGAGTGGAGAAGTTGGAGAATCAGGTCAAGAGTGATCATGAGAGAAGAAAGAAGATTAAACACAAGGAATTTATGCAACATCTGCGGATTCACAAGGAATAATTTTTGGAATGGCACCGAAAGAAGCAGAAAGACCGCAAAAAAGTGGCAAATCAGGCCAAGGCAAACTATGATATTAAGAAAAAATAGAAGGAGATGATTCAAGATTAGAAGGCAAAGGAAAGACTTATTGCCCTTAAAAAGCAAGACATGGAGACCTATTTCAAACTTGTTGAGTTTGAGAAGAACAACAAAATTAAAGAGCTACTTGGCCAAACCGACCGTTTTTTAAAAGAGCTTGGAGCTAAAGTGTTACTACAGAAAGGCACCACTCAAGATGACAATGAGGAGAATCCCGATCCCAAAGACCTACCTGAAGGACAGCCGGACTAAACTATGGAGTCTACCTTTAATAATTCAAACAAAATTTACTATAATCTGACACATACTGTCAAGGAAGAGATAAAAAAACAACCATCAATCTTGGAAGGTGGCGAACTGAAGAATTATCAACTAATCGGACTACAATGGTTGGTTTCTCTGTACAATAACAATCTCAACGGTATTTTAGCTGATGAGATGGGGTTGGGAAAAACCATCCAAACAATTTCTCTCCTTTCCTACCTCATATAGTTCAAGAAGAACTACGGACCTTTTTTGATTGTGGTGCCTTTATCAACAATTTCCAACTGGATGTCATAATTCGACAAATGGGCCCCTTCTATTCGTAAGATTGTTTACCGAGGAAATCCTGCTGCTCGTAATGACATACAAAAGGTGATGAAAAACACGAAATGGAATGTATGTGTCACAACCTATGACTTCATCTTAAAAGATAGATTGAGACTAAATAAGTATGACTGGAAATACATCATCATAGATGAAGGACATAAAATGAAAAATGCCAAGAGTAAATTCGCAGGAGTGCTAGGACAGCAATATCATAGCACCCATCGTCTTCTTTTAACTGGCACTCCTCTCCAAAATAACTTGGGAGAATTATGGGCCCTCTTAAATTTTTTGCTTCCCAAGGTATTTAATAGTTGCGATGATTTCTAAAAATGGTTTTCAATTGCTATATCAAAAAAAACTGGCGAAAAAGAAGCTGTTAGTCTTACAGAGGAAGAACAACTGCTGATAATCAATCGATTGCATCAAGTGCTGCGTCCATTCTTGTTGCGGCGGGTCAAAAAGGAGGTGGAATCTTAACTACCAGATAAGAAGGAGCATGTCATTAAGGTGGAGTTATCTGCATGGCAAAAACTGATATATGATAACATATCACATAAAACCGCTCTCTAATTTGACAATAACTCAGGAAAGGTATCCACCACGACGCTTACTAATTTGATGATGCAGTTGCGTAAGTGTTGCAATCATCCCTATATGTTCTTACGCAACTATGATGATATTAGTTATCATGATTGGATCTTCCGCTCTTCGGGTAAATTTGAACTCATCGACCGGATACTTCCAAAACTGAAGGAGTTTGGCCACAGAACTCTCATCTTTACACAAATGACGCATCTCATGGATATTATGCAAATATATTTCGAGTATAAAGGCATCAAGCATCTCCGTCTTGATGGTAGTACTAAAGCTGATGACCGAGGGCAGCGTACCTCGATGTTCAATGAACGCGATTCCGAGTATGATGTTTTTCTGCTCAGTACAAGAGCAGGCGGGCTTGGTCTCAATTTACAGACAGCTGACTCTGTTATTCTCTTTGACTCAGATTGGAACCCTCAAATGGATCTACAGGCCCAAGACAGGGCGCACCGTATTGGTCAGAAAAAGGAGGTCATTGTGCTGCGTTTTATTACTAATACCCCGATTGAAGAGGCTATTCTGAAAAAAGCTGGCTTTAAAATGAATCTTGATGAATTATTTATCCAAGGAGGACTCTATAACCTGAACAGTAGTGAGGTGGAGCGAAAACAGAAAATTGAATAGTTGCTAAAGCGCAGAAACAAGGACGAGGAAAATAGTCGTGATTAAATTCCGGACGATGAGCAAATCAATCGTTGTATCGCCAGAAGTGAGGTATATTCATTATTATTTAGGAAGAATTAATTCGTTTTCAACAGATGGATGAGGAACGATACGAAAAGGAAAAGAAAATATACAAAAACTTTTGTGAACAAAAAGAGATTATCAACGTAGTAGATGGGCAAGAATAAATACGTGCAGTTAATTATCGGCTCATGTCATATGAGGAAATCCCTTCCTGGTTTGTGGAAGCAGTATATTTAAGTCTATTCAGCCAAAAGCCGCTCATTAAAAAACAAATAAGGAATATGGGAGAGGTAATCGAGTACGCAAGCAAGTAAACTACTGCGATGACGAGAATGATGATCAGTTTCTGAAAATTTGCGAAGATGATTAATAAATCGAAGAAGATTCTAGCCTAGTAGCTGTGCCAAAGCGAAGGAGACGCGGACGCATGGCAGTAAAAGATAACGATAAGTCTAAGTCCAATGAAATTGAGGAAAATGAAGGAAATAATGGAAATGATTTGAAAGAGGAATAAAACAAAGAAGATGAACATGAAAATGAAAATGAGAAGGAAAATGAAGATGAAGATGAAAAACTAAAGGAGAAAGATGAGTGATTTCTCATAAATTCATTAAATAGAAAGAAATACTAAGATTATCTATCTATCTGCAGATTCTTGCTCTCATAAGAATATTCCGAAAATTTTATGGAATAAAAGTTATCTCTTAAAGTTTTAATTTAATGATTGAGTCATCACTTAGAGTAGTAGAATCATTTATCACGTTTGGATGTTATGCTAAGCTAATTCTGTTTTTGTAGTTCTTCCTCAAGCTATTTCATAGCCATGTTCCTCAGTTGCAACTCCTCTCTTCGCTTACGAAATTCACTCATTAAAAGAGTCTATTTTTGGTCCCACTCTAAGGCTCGCTCATATCGCTGCTTTTCTTCAAGATAGCTGAATAGACAGAAATTTACAACTGATCCTTCTCGGTTTAAGTAGGTGGGTCAAACTCTTGTTTATGCAACCAACGATAGTAAACCAAATCTCTCATTTCCCAATCTCCATCAATTTTAAAGCGAATCTATCGGCGGGTGGGGAGACCATAGTAAGAATAGTATTGAAAGTATTTATTGCCGTCACGATCCTCGCCAATGCATTCCCTGTTTTGTCGCTGATTTTAAAGCTAATCGCGTATGTACCTGGATATAATTAGAAGTGCCTGAGATAATGAATCGCTTTGGAGGCTCGTATTTTTCGCCACCAACTAAGCATGATTCAATTAATTATAATTCAATCTGTTTGATCAATTTAATTTTATATGAATGTAAAGATCATAATTTAATGCGACTAATAGTCCAAGGATATCAGCTTTCAAAAACATGCTTTTTAAGTTTAAGTAAAATAATCTCATTAAAATTAAGTATATTTGAAATGATCACTCTTTGGCTAAATCTTGCTCGTTTTTATCATAACTATAGAAGGGACCCATGAACCAATCATTCTTAAAGTATCTCATGCCTTCTTTCTAGTGATACACTTCTTTAAGAATTAATTTGCCTTTAAGGAGCATCTATTGCTTTTCTATTAGTCTTTTCTGATTACCATTTTGGATCTATTTTCTAGAGTTTATGAATTCTTTTGTATTCTTACAGGTTCTCCCTTCTAATATGTAACGCTCTAGCCTTTTTTAATTTATAATACCGACTGAATTTCCAACCATCTTCATTAAACTCTAACTATTAGAGAGGGGCATGCCAAATTTAGCATTCGGTTTTATTTACCTTCTTTCTCTTCTATTTTATCTTCTTTCATTTCGCAAGTTTTATTGTTCATCTTAATTGCTCTCTATATTATTTTCTTATTCACTATCAAGACTTGCAGCTGGCACAAATACAAAAACAGCTTTTTTACTCTCCAAACTATTGAAATTGCACTGGCACTATATTTTATAAATGCAATTGCCTTAAATAGGCTTTATTTTCACATTCTTTTCAGGAAAATAAATATTCTTTGTTAAAATGTGAGAGAGCTGTCCTCCAATTTGCTGTTTGCTAATGTTAACAGCCATTTTAAAGTTGTAGGTGATATTGGGTATGTTTGGGTATGTTATTTACAGAGTTAGTTAATTTGGGGCACCAGAGGCTTGAAGTTCTATTTCTGTCATAATCAGTTAATTCAATATAAAATGATGACTATGGGCATAAACTTTCTGTCAATTAAATTGTCTGACTTAAATATCGTAGTAATTATCGTTTATTGCTATAAATATAAATTTTTTAGTGACTCTAAAGTTTGTTCACAACTTGCCCCTATTTTTTTTATATATATAGTATTGTTGAATATTAAACTAATATGCGGGGAATTAGGATTTTTGCTTTGGAGTAGGCATCATTCTTTTGAATATTAGGAGACGACAAATATAAGACATCCAAAGCAAATTCTGGCAAATTTTTAATCCCTTGAAAATTAAAAGGCTAAATTGCTCTAAGGAGAAGCATTAACTCCTTGTGAGATTTATCATATCACTAAAAATTTACGTTTGGCTTTATTGACAAATTAACTTTAATTAATAAAATTTCCTATTTAGAATACGAAAAGTATAAATCAGAATTAAAATTATAAATCGGTCCTTCTCAAAAATGACTCTAAACAAACCCAGCGCAGTACATTATTATTTACTAAAGAACAGATCAGACTAATATTGTTTGAACATCAACCCCTTCTCCAACATTCTCTTCTCATCAGAAAAGAAGTGGGACCTTCCCAGTTTATTACCCAAGAAAATCAAAGAAAAATATTCCTATACTTCTAAATCTTGCAAGAAAGATATTTTAGTTTGGTAAGAAAAACTTTTAACACATCTTTCAGGATTGCTGTATTGATGTTAGCTGTCCTGAAATATGCTTTATGTTCTCCATCTTTTATAACCTTAGGTTTGACAAATTAACAACCTCTTAAAAAATTGCAGCCACTGCCATCCGTGATTCAAATTTTATCAATAAATTCCTCTCTCTTTATTCTCTAAGGTATGAACAGGCACTTTTTAATTTATAAGATTGCAAGTGCATAGCCATTGAACTTCCTACCGACTTATTTTTTACTAACATTCTTGAGAATTTCCGAATCGTGTGGTTAAGCGACCCTTTATTGTACCTAAAAGGAACGGAAATTGAGGGCAATCAACTATTAAAATGGCTCAATAGAATAAGTAATAATAAAATTTTCGAATATGTTCTAAGTTAACGATATCCTTAATAAAATTTATTATGGTTCAATTGCAAGTCATTTCATCCCCTACAGTAATGGATAGCAAAGGAAATCGAAACTTCCATAACAAAATATTATTTTTGCCATCAAAAAAATCATATGCAATAATTAGAGAATTTTATTACCTTTTTAAAAAAGTAAAATAAAAATTAATGTGTAAAAGATATGGAGATGAATCTCAATGAGTTTACAAGTAAAAGCCATTCTGAGAGAAATAACTTAATTAATCAGATAAAGATAGAAGAGGAAAATTTTCGTATATATAAAGAGGAATAACTATTGAGGGTGTTAGAGGAATCTATCATAAAACCTAAAAATAGAATAAAAAAACAATTTAAAAAGAAAGTACCTATTTCTCAATTAAATTAACAACCAATTATAATAAAATGCTATTAATTAGAACACGAAGATATTGAGACAATTAGCTCCGAGGAAAGTAAAGGTTCCATTCATCTATTCATAAAGACAAACAAATAAAACAACGATTTATAGTTAAAACCAATAAATACCTCTGCATAGTAATATTAATTAAAAGAAAAAATAGAAAGTATGAAAGATGCAGTATCCTAATCGAATTAAATTTCAAAATAACCTTAATAAGTTTCTTAATTTGAAAAAACAGAGTAAAAAGTCAGATAGGGTTAATAAATATTGTCTGGTTCTTAAACTATTGTTTCGACCAATAAAAATAAAAAAAAGTATTACAAAAAATCAAAAAGAGAAGAGTTACTTCTCAATTAAATTAAGAAGTCGATATTTTCGAAGTTAATCGCACGCTAAATATAAATTGTTGTTGATTAACTCAATTATGCCTCCAACTCTCTATTCCCAATAAAGGTAATTGCATTTTAAAGAGTAAGAGTCTTTATTCAAAGCCTACTTCCATACACTGGCGCAACTCTCTTTGGATCAAATGCAATAGGGTTATCTCTACCAACTTCGGATATTGATATTCTATTGCTAAATTTTCCTTGTTAGACTAAAGAACAGGCAAGTATGTTTTTATCGCATATTGAAGATCATATAAATAAAATGAAATGGGTATAAAATTGTTAGCTTGTTGCTAATGCAAAGGTCCCTATACTTAAACTTTAAATTGATTGTTGCATACCTTTTCTCTCAACAAAGACCAACGATAATTTATTTACTATTTACGATCCGACATTAATTAATCAATTAAATACGGATCAGGTAAATCCTCCTCTTATTAGTGTGGATATTTCCATCAATGTGGGTCAAGTCGCAAATATTGGCTATGAATCCACTCAGTTGATGAAAAAATGGATGAATAAACTTCCTCATTTACAGAAATTATTGATTCTTTTCAAGCATATCTTTTCACTAAATGGATTTAATAAAAACTTCAAAGGAGGTATTGGTTCCTACTGTCTTTTTGTGATGATTGCTGCTTATTTACAGACCTATCCTCCATCTGATCAAGATTTACTTTACAGCATTTTTAGAAGCATTGTGCTATGGTATAAATCATTCGATAATTTACACTATATCATCTGGCTTCAAGAAAAAGGTTCATCATTTATAAAGGTATAAGAACTAAGTGAGTATTTGTATACGAGGGAATAGAATCAAAAAATTGGACTGCTTCGGCTTATTGATCCCATAACTTCCAAATTAATGAGCAGTAGTTGTAACTAATTCGACAAAATAAAAATAAAATGTCAATGGATTATTGACGAAATTGATAAACTAGAATCTATGATTGAAGAAGATATTATACAATTTAAATATCAAAAAATGGTGGAGTGCAAGTTGGGTGGGTTATAAATGCTGCGTATGATGCAGACCAAAAAATGCTAAGATAAGATATTAAAAGAGCTATCTTAAAAGTACGGTAGGTAAGTAAAAAGCATAATTGAATATGTATAACTGTTGTGAGATTTATGAATTGATAATGATTCTGATTGATAATATCATTTATTTTATAATAAATAGGTTATGACGAGCATAAGATATGAATAATAAAATATAGATATTTATTGGCAGTGATGATAAATTTAAACTGTTGGATATTGAGAATATACGGCTTCTATAGGAGATTGATGATAAATATTTCTAAGTAAGTTTGCAAATTAAATATTATTTTAGAGAAAGCCGGATAATAATCGGATGAATAATAGTAGTTCATAAGTGAATATGATTAAAAAAGTTCATCAGACAGTATAAAATATGATAGCTGAAGCAAAGCACATTATCAAACCTTCACCAAATCATTCATCCCTCTCCAAAGATAGAAACATATATAAATAAATTTGCCTTCCTCCTGTTAAAATAGGCACATTTTTAAAAAGAATTGCTTATCCAATACAAGAAAGTGAAAAGAAAATCAATACAAGGAATAGTTTTCCAACAACAAAAATATAAGAAAACAAGGATGAGTACTCCCTTTTTTCTCTGAAAGGAAGATAAAAATTAAATAAAAATTAATAAATATTCTTGAGTCAAGTTAAAGGAAAATCTTATAACGCTTCTCTCAGTTCGGTTGAGAGCTAATTGCTAAATAAAAATTATAATTTCCGAAGATGTTCGAAGAGATATAGCTTGATGAGGGCACAAATAAAAAGGAAATAGGTCATAAAAAGCAGTCGCAGTAATTGTGAACAGCTGGATCAGTCGAAGTATACTCTTTCAATATCCAATTAAGACTTATTACGCAACAAAGCATACTCAAATAAAATTTATACTACGATATAAAGTAAATATGAGAAAGAAAGCAGTTTAGACTCATTTAATTAGAAAAAAAGAAAAAGAAAAAGAAGAGTACGAATTGCTACACTGTAAATATAAAAGAGGAAAGGGATTTCTCAAAAATATGCTGACGATAAGTATTCTCCTTGGCAGACTGCTGAAGATCAAGAATATCTGTTGTGATTAATATATTGGCTTATTTTTCATTGATTCGATAACAATATCCTAAAAATCAAAATTGCCTTTCATGATATATTTCATGGATCGCCTCTATTTTTAATCTGTAAATATTAAATTTACTTAATCTATTGTCAATTAAGATTTATCCGCACTGACTAATAACTATCTTTTATAAGGAAATCATAAAATAAAACGAAACTGGGCCAATCAGTAATATACTATCTTTTGCAATTAATTAGTACATTAATCTTCAGTGATACCAACAAACGATTCGATTGATCAAGGGATTATAAACTTCAATTTTAATTTAGGATTTGCAAATTATACTCTTTAGTCGTTTAATTTCTAAGAGAATCAAGGACATTTGTTCTATCTTTTGCATGCTCCATAAGCTGTAGGCCAGGAACCACTCCAGCTATTGGCATGACTATAGATACCCCAAGCGCACTTCATATTTTTGGCCACGTCACAGGGAGCTACTCCGCCATTGCATGACCAGTTTACCTAAATATATTGATTATTACTCTGTTAATGAGAAAGAGTCCCACATTATATGTGCTGGTACTTGATATATATCGTACAGCGTTTGAATTGCCTAGGCTCGCATAATTGCTAATACATTGACAGCAGGTTTGATTCCATGAATAATTGGAGCACTGAGAAGCAATCTGAGCATTAGTTAAAATATTCTTGGTTGACCCGCAGGGACAGCTAGGACAATCATTTTTTGGGCAATTACCTCCACAGGTATTTGATAAAGCAATTGAGAAAAGCAAAAACAAAACGAGAATCTTCATTTTTAAAATAATATCTTAAAACTGTATTTAAATTTCAAAATTTATGATATAAGATTTTCTTAATTTTAATTCTCCTTTAATATAATATAATGGATCAACTTTGATTTGTAAGATCAACATAACACTTATGTTTAGGCTATGTCTCTTGGAAAAGGAGCTCACTTGATTAACTTCTCCTCTCACAAAAAGGGAAACTGAATGAATGAGTCCGAATATGATCCTAACAATAATTCTTTAATTCCTCTTCTATATCAGGATTATTCAGTTTTCCCCTCAATATATTTTCAAAGCCCAGCAAAGACAGCGAATTGCTCTCCTTATAGTAATTTTCTAAGCGAATTTGACTATTATCATTCTCTTATTATTTATCTTTTTGGTTATAACAACAGTAATCTGTAAATTTACCCAAATAATGCAAAATATTTCCAGGATTAAAGTAATTAAAAAGACTCAGTCCAATGCAAAAGGCAGATGCGAGCCATTCAAAATTTTAAGATGCATTTTATTTTGAAGTGACATAGCTATTAAAAATACTGCCTATCCCATAGCATACTGGCACAAGCATTATTTGTGAGCAAGCTGCTTCAAATATAAGTCTTTCAGTAAGTTATGGCATTTTACATATCTTTAGTATTTGTATCTTACATACCCAATAGAAAAATAAGCATTCAAAAAAAACTAGAACCAATATGAATGGTTGAAGTTCAGCAAAGAAAAAGGCGTGCGCAACATTAGAGATAATGAATATATAAGATTCGGCAATTTGAAAGTCTGGCCCTTCATAGAGGGTGTTTACATTTTTCATGAGGTTCTAGTCTATGATAGTATCTCCTTCTTTCTTATGATAGCGGACTCTAATGAGATAATTACGGATGCAATGCACTCCCACACAAATATTGAGAATGAGAGTGATGGGATCAAAGAGCTTGAAAATTAGACTTATTGCAAGGGCTGAGATGTGATAATCAAATACGATACCGGCTACCCCATTGCCTCCGAAGTAAGAGTTGTTATAAATGTAGCTAACCAGAATTGGCAGGAAAATGATGTTTACTAGCATTGCGATGGCTGATTTTGTCATTTGAGATACTATCTTTAAAGTGTTGGTGTGATTGTATTACAACTCTAGCAAATATGATAGAGAGAGCCACAGCAATTTATTTACCACTTGTAACACTATAGCTGTCAGCAAATTTATGCCTGAAGATGTTGAGGAAGATGAACTATTTTGGGATAACTACAAGGCTGCAATAATCACCAAACTTATCAAGATTATTGCCAAGGTCACAAAAAAGATAATTAGCATACGAGCCACTGACTTATGCTTTTAGCAGTTCTGCCATATAATGTCAGATGGTTATGGAGCGCGTATGATTTAGGGAATATTTCCTTTAAAGAACAATTGAGTTTATTTTCCGAAAAAGAGTCCTTTGATTCTTTTAAATAAAGTCAGCTTTTTTTAAACATACTTATCCAGAGCAAAGTCTTTATCCTTTTGCTAATAAAATTAAATAATAGCTGATCTTGTGGTAATGCTTTTCCTAAAGGTAGAATCATTTAAAAACTTCCTCCTTAAATCAATGCAAATTTTGTATGTTTTGATAAGATTATACTTCAATTCACGGTATTACTAAATATCCTCGATAATCAAGAGGTCATTTTTACGCTTGATCTTTCCATTAATGCTTATGGCATAATCATTTATCTTCTAAATGATATTTCTACTAAATTACATGTTGTATATTGCTTGTACAGACTTTATTCCTAAGTGATTAACCTAAGCATTCTCTTATCGCGAAATATTATTAACTCCTTTAATTATAATCTAGTTATGTTCAAGTTTTTATAAACTCATAGGTTTCTTTGTTGCCAAACTCTATGAGTTTACTTCTTCTGCACATTTTTATTAAGATATTTCATTAACCTCAGAAGGTTTGCTCCAAATTTTTGTAACGTACTCAAGTAGTTCGAGTTCATTATACTCGCCCTATGGTAGGTTGTTAATCTTGATGGCATAATCAGATGCGCTAATTAAATGATAATCTATTTGTTTATCCTTTTGTTAGCCATAGTATTTTGCCAAACGTGAGACGATTACATAAAAAATAGTGCCAACAAAGCCCAGCCATCTCTGAACTTGACTAAAATACGGGTTTGCTTTGTTGTAGTGTGAAATCTGATCATGAAAATAACAATAACCTGTGGTACAACTACTAGGGCTATTATCTCGATAAAGAGTCCCCTACAAGTTTGTGGTCATTGCGAATATTGAGTAAATCAGTAGGAAGAGTAAAACATTAAAAGCAAGAGCCTTTAGTTCCAAGAAAAAGAGAAGGATGCCTGATCCCAAAATATTAATCTACTGAAGATCGTAGCATATCGAGTAACGTTAGCCCTGAAATCGATTACAACCGCACCTGCATAACAAATTTTATAGCGCTGGATCTTATTTAATGTTATTGATTGATTTAGCGCTGTTGAGGTTGATAGTGTTGGCTCGAGCATGTAAATTTGCTTTATAGTTGATCTGCTAAAATTAGAGGTCTGTCAGTGGGGCTGCATTAAATGTATCCATGACAGTTTCTGAGGGTTGACAGATGTCTGTAATGCAATCTACAAACTATTTATCTGTCTACACAACCACATTTTATCCATGTAAGTTCACCATTTTCAACGAGTTGAAGGGTAAATATTTTAGAATCTGACCGTTGACAAGGGCAATCTCATCTTCGACTTCGCTATTTTACAATGTATTATCGGGGATATCGACTTGAACAGATGCATTTTTAGTTTGTGGAGGTTAGAGGACTTATTTTTCAAAGCACTCATT
>Ga0302268_1000948_pt1 | contig 17456 bp, 12 predicted proteins | sample III_Bog_E2_1_FD_194554 | JGI IMG/M metagenome (GOLD analysis project Ga0302268, IMG submission 194554) | Peat permafrost microbial communities from Stordalen Mire near Abisko, Sweden - III_Bog_E2_1 | ecosystem: Environmental > Terrestrial > Soil > Wetlands > Peat | place: Sweden: Abisko... | reverse complement strand
TAATAGATCGAGATGATTAAGATAAAAGGAATGTTTGGCTTAGTTGTTTCTACTTATAAGTATATATTCAGCAATCCATTCTGAGCTGATTGTTTAACCTATTAAATAAAGTAAAAATAAATATGGTTTATTGTTTAATTTGCGTTCTTGCTGCCAAATTAATCTACGATTTCCTTTTTACTTATGGTGAGTTGTTTTTTAACTGTTCTTTTCCTTGCAAGAATTGTTGATGTTTTCGTTATTCCAAATTATTTAATCATTTTGGAGATCGTAATTCTTTGCTGTAGATTGGGCTAAAAGTAATTTCTTGGACTTTGTGTCTTTGTTACTTGAAATATTAACTTCTTGTGTAAATTTAATATCATTAGTGCTTGAGTAATGCTCAATAATCTCCAAATTAAATCGACCAAAATAGTTTACAGAAACATGACTTTGAACTTTAATGTTAGAATGCTTATAGTTTGCCATATATTATTGGTTTACTACAAAATTGAAACTAACTTTTTATCTTACTTTGTGTTTTAAAATTGGATTCTTTTGAATGACTATCCTTTGAGCAATATACTTGATAAATTGACTCGTAAAATTCTGGTTACATTTAATTTTTGAACAAATTGCAATGGCAAATTGAACGAAGTTTGAGTAAATTATCAGGGAACTTTTGAGTTAAGTCCAAGTCAAGTGTACAGTAGTTTTTGATTGTCCGTAATTTTAAAGATTCATGACTTCAATGACTAACTAAATATCAGATTTATTGTTGATAATTTTAAGGAGTTTATTTCTAGCTATGATAACTTTAACAAAGAAATAGTTTTCACAATGTGAGTAAAAGAAGCTGCACAATACTATTTCTTAATATTAATTTAAAAATATTTCTGTCAAGAAATTAAGTTTAAGATGATATCCATTACAGTTCTAAGGATTAATATTGAGTTTATATTTATACTGTTTGTTGATCTATATTCGATTATTATGGATGACTCGGCTATAGAAATGTTCAATGATCAAAAGCAATTTGAAGATATTGTCAAGACAAATATTTATTTATTCTATTTCTTCTTTGGAAATATAGCCAAATTTTTACTAATAAAATTAACTCTCCAGTTCAATCAGATTCACTTCGGCTAATTTTTTAATTATAAGATAATTTTAGTATTTTTTGAAGAGATTGAATTGGATCAATTTTTTGTAAACCAAGTAACGAATAGTGGGCCATATGGTAAGATATCTTTAGCAAAGTACATTATTGCCTCGATGCAATAGAATCCTATTTAACCTGCCGTTCATTTCGATCCGGAGAATAAAATCATTTTCTGCTATTTAAAGCCAAACGTGACATATGTATAAATTATTTAGCCATATCTTGATGAATTACAGCTCAAGACATCCCTTATTGTTTAAGATTAAGTTGAATTCGTTGATATTGTCTTCAAGTCCAGCTGAAAAATTGACAATCTAATTGCTAAGCATCTCTTGAATAAATTATTTGTTTCCAATTTGAATCTTTTTGAGTTAAGATAATTCTTGAGATAACTTTCTTAGGGGTATATCTCTGATGATTTTGATTTAATTTGCAAAATGAGAATAAATTCTTTAAATCTTTTTCTTTTTCTCTTGCTTTTACATTTATTCACTCTCTTTATCCTTTCCTCCATTCATTGAAAGCAGTGTCATACTTTTCAGCTTTGACAATAATGTCATTGTGTCTTTTTCCTATTTGCTTCTATGGATATCAAAATTGAAAGTTTGCTTAGCCAATTCCTACATGGTTGTTATAATAATTTTTGTGTTATTGGTGGGTTATTTCTTTTCGAAGGTGGAATTGTTATATGATTTCTTCATATCCTTTCTTACTTTCCGAAGGTTAGATTAATTAGGACGGCATTTGATAAATGATTTTAATTTTCTTAATGGCTGATTTTCATATACGAATCTAAAATCTTTATCTTTATTACTTCTTTCATTTTTATTTGCTTATATCTTTTCATTCTCGTGTTTTAAGATATTCTCATTCTATTCTCTTAGAAACATCTCTTCAAAGTTATTTTTTTTATTGATCTTTGAAAATGATCTCCTTAATTTGAATTCCTTCAGGGCTGATTGGGTACGTGTAATTTTGTTGATAGAACCCATCTATTCAATAGGCCTTCTTTATTAATAGTAGTCTTGTTGTATATTTTAAGCTACCATCTTTTTTATTTTATTGAGTTCGTCTACAAAAAGTTAGTATTCCTCAGAGTTGATCATACCTTAATCGTAATAATGTTTTGCAATCTTGAGCTAATTTAGAATTCTAAGCATCAATTAATATGACTTTTTGTTTTATTTTAACAGCGAATCTGTGTATTTAAGACTAAAGAAAAAAGTTGTTTTTACATATTCATGATTTACATTGAGTTATTCTTTGTTAAAAAAATTGGCCTATACTTTCCTTCGTAAAATAATGGTGAGTGCTCCGAGCTGAAATAATTTTGGAAGTTCATTATATTTGATGACAATCATGAGAATAAGGGACAATATTTTACTGGTTAATAGAAAGCTTTTTTATTAACCAATTTAATTAATGATTTGACCCATTTGTCTTTGCTCGAATTATCGGAGAATTGTTTTGTATTCATGCTTATTGATTTTGATAAAATGATGAAAAATGATAAGATTGACGATTTGCTGAACTATCTTTTTTGCTGTAGAGATGATTCCCTTGAGCTGAAAAATCAATTAGGCATCATCAATATATGATTCAGAGCCTGTATTGACTAATTTTTTAACTAAATTGTGCAATTTTATATCGGTAGTGTATTCTTTCAAGTAGAGGTCTATCATAAAAGGAGTGATCCTCAACTCATCTTATAATTTTTATTGAAATTTAGTCAGCATCGCAGATTCAATAAGGTTAAAATCCAAGAACTATAAGGTATTTAAGAATTTACTATTTGTTTAGGTTTTGAGCTTATTGACAGGGGAAGCATGATTTTCACGAGGGAGATGATACTGATCCTACATCAGTTGTTTTCTTATAAATTCTCGACCACTTGATCGATTTTTAAACTTTTTATCAGCTTTCATTCAATTATTTTAAAAAGAATTATCTCTCATCCTTCAATAAATAAGTAGTTGCTATTAATTAAATAGTCAATCGCGTAACTGAAGTGTTTTTGTGAATTGAAAAACATTGAAAATAGAGAATTCTTTGATGCACATGCAATATATTTATTATTTATATATATGGATCGATAATTATTCATTCAAGACCTTTATCAAACAATTACAAAAGGAAGATCTCTCCAGTTTAAAAATTAAATTAAAGCAGACCAAGAAATTGATTTTAATCAAGATAAGAATATTTCTCCTTGGGGCTCTTAATAATTTAGGAAAACATTTCAGCCTGGTCGATATTACAAAACAATACAATAATCATATCCCATTAACTACAATAAAGATAGCATCGGATAAGTCAAAGATAAAACTCGAGATTTATGGTCAAATTTGTGCTTCCAAACAAAAAATAAAAACTTTTTTCATAAAAATAAGTCCTCAAAATAAAGCACAGTCAATAAAGTATAAGTTTAGGAATCTAAACGAACTATGAAGTTAATGAAAATGAATGTCAACCTCGATTAAGATCTATTGTACAGTCCTTAGAAAAAATATGGATTAACAAATGAAATCGGTTAGAAAAATAAAAGTAAACAATAACCCTAAGTGAGAATGATAAGAAAATAGCAGCCAATGAGAATGAAAATTTTTAAGAAAATACTCTAAAAGAACAATAGACTTGAATAAGATAAAGATATGAGAAAAAAATCATTTTTAGAAGGCCATCTTTCTTTCAGTCATTAGCCATTTTCATAAAAATAATCAGCTAGTAACCATCCAGTTTTACCTAAGCGTAGTTTAAAGATTCACGAACGATAGAAATAGATATAAAATATAGAAGAATATTAAAGAATTTCTTTACCTAAAGTTGATATTCAAAGATTAACATGCAGTCTTTATTGCAAAGGAGAAACTAAATCGAGATGCGATTACCCATAGAAATTAAAATATCGAAAGTGGAGATAAATATCCAAAAACAGTTTAGATCAAAAATATATTTCTATTATCTGATTTTTCTAAGGAAAAATGAATATTATTATTACTATCTACTTGTATTTCGGCACTATTTTATTTTTTACTATTTTTTGTGATATGATTATAGAAGGTGATTTATTTTAATGGAAGAACAAAAGAATTTTCTCACTCTTACTATATTATTTAGTAGCGATAACTAATAGTCAGCTAAGATAGATATCTGCGACTACGAAGATACTATTATCCTCACGGAGATTCTTGATAACAATAAATAATCTATCGTTAAATTCGAAACTTCTCTAATTCATTTCTATTGCCTTCTATGGATTGGGGAGACGATATGCAAGGAGTTTAACGTTTAACTTCCTCCTCATATTGTGGATAACGAAAAAATATTTATCTAAAAAAACTATGGTCAAATAAGCCTGAAAATGTAAATAGAAGTGTCTAAATTTATTAAGGGATGTAATCAGAGCTTATCGTAAAGTTATCTGTTTAGCTACGCAAGTTAACATATTAAAAAAATGTAGCAAAATATATTAAAAAAAATATAAATAGAACATTTTAAGAACAAGCTGAAATAAAAACATCGAGACAATGCTGGCAGAGGCTGTCTGAGAAAAGGAACAAAAAATCTCACCGCTATGTTTCTTGCAAAAGCTCCGACAACTAAAAAACATTAATTGTTTCGAAATTTAAATTCAACGATGGAAGGTTTTTCTAGTTTCAGTAAATCTAAAATTACTGAATTTATGTAAAGTGTGCATGAAGTTACAAATCAATAACTTCCATCAATATCGAATTTAAAAAAGATCAATTCATCAAGAGTCGAAAAAGAACTGACAATATAAAAGATAGATATTTGTGAAAAATAATAAAATAATGATGATGAGAAGCAGGCCAATTAAGATGAACAAAACAATCATTTAAATTATATGGAGAATGCTATTGCAACATTATCGTCAACTTCAGTCAGAAATTTCAAGAAGATAGGCAAAAAAACATTTCAGCAGCTCCTATTAACTTAGACATCAGAAGAATTGTGTAAGCAAAGATAAACATTAAAATTCATACATTCCATTGTAAAAATTCATCCCATTTCTTGCCAAAAAAGAAAGACAATAAAGATAAAGTGTAAAAACAAAGCAACTGCTTCTCCATATCTTTTAATGAATTCCCGTCTTTGCGATAAAAAAATACTGTGATATATATTGTTTATTAAGATTTAGATAGATTAATTTTAGCAGTTCCACTTATAGTCTAATTGTAATAATATTTAATGAAAAATAAAGTCAAATGCAATAATTTTTAAATATTGCCTCCTTTGAAAAAATAATATTTTATTAGAGTTGAATTTTGATAATTGGGATAGGCGAAACAACGGAATTTTTTTATTTTTTTATTAAAATTACAAGTACATTAAAACTATTGTGAGACTAGGAATTGATTAATTAATTGAATTAAACCTCCATTCATATAACAGAAGAAGATGAGTCTTTCTGTTTAGCAAGGAAACTTAGATTACAATTCCATTAAAATTTGCAGTTCCTTGAAAATTTCATATAATGTGTCTAAAAGCATTATACTAGACCACAAAGCTTCAGATATAATAAGAACAGTTAAATATTTGTGCGTTTAATTCAATTCTATTATAATACAAATTATAACTTAGTCAAATGACTAAAAGCCATTGAATTGATTAATTATCTATAAATAAAAAGATAAAAGCCTAATAAAAATATCAATGATCTCAAAAGATGAATGAATTTATTCAACTCAAAATAATAATTGATATTTTATCGATGGGAAAACACGGGTAATCTCACGACCTATAACATCATTAACATCACGACCATCACGAGGAGCACACCTCTGAACTCAGGCATGATGTTCCACCTAACCCCAATCCCCAATATCATTCCAATCTCCCCAACGATCCTCTTAACTTTTCGAAGAAACATCCTCTCTACAACATTGCACTCTAAAAAAAGGGACCTGAGTTTTCTGAAATTGATGATCGAAGGCTGGAGTACATTCAGAAATTTGCAGGCAAAGTGCCATCAGTGGAAATCCCTGTCCCTCCTAACATTCCAGGTATTTTTGAAGCTCCATAGGTTTAATACCAAAAGTAGGCTAATTGCCAGCAAACCGCCTGCTGTGGAGGCCAACAAGTTCATTTGAAAGAAACGGTCTTTTCAACATCCACACTCATAACTTCAACACTCGATTGATCTATCCTTTATTCTTCGGCTTCTTACTTTATGGATGGTGGGGACACGCAACCTTCGCCTGGTATAAGATGCGATACGAGGATAATGATGAAATGCTTGGAAACTTCTATGATAAACTGAACACTAGATTCCCTCCACCCACAAAGATTTGGCTCAGGCCAGGCTGATCATCAAATCAATAAAATCAATCGCAGATATTAAAATCAAAGCATTAGATTCTTTGGCGATAATTTAGTATCATTCTTTATCAAGTTTCTAGCTAATTTTTATGTGGCTTAATGTGTAGCTGTATAATAGATATAATTAGAATGCTAAGATCTACTGGATCACAATTTGGAAAAAGTTTTACCCCAGCCCCACGAAAATAATCGTAATTCGGTGATTGTGCCTCCGAAATGCAGAAATTAAATCCTTTAAGAATCATGGTGGCACTGAAAAATATTGTGAAATTGTAGAATGGAAGAAAATTATGGTAAAAAAGTTCACGGTCACCTAACAACGATCAATCTAATTATAATAAGCATAGAAATATCAAAAATAATAATATTTATTTAAGCAAAACACCTCCAATATCCAAACAGTATGAGACTACAAACCATCGTGAGAGAATCATAAAAAGACATTCTCACAACTCACAACAATCTTAGCCTCTTTATGGAGAGTAACAACTTGAATAATTTCCAATTAAAGCCAAAAATAGCAGTACAACTCCATATGTTATTTATGAGATAAATAATAAAAATCAGGTGAAATGGGATGTCAATAATTATGATAGGGCAATAACAGAATGTAAGCAAAGTATTGAGCAAAGAGCACGCAAAATGTCAATTAAGACAAGGCTATAACCAGTTTTTTATCATCAAAAGACAGAATAGCCTGAAGCAATGATTAGTCTCATTAACAAGTTCAAATTTTAAAATCTAAAAATAATGCCTTTCCCTAATAATAATTCCGATTAAATTGTCTAAACTGATAACTAAATTAATGAACCCTAATTAATCAAGACTAAAAAATCACATCCTTCCTTCTTTAAGTGTCCCTGCAAGGAAGCAGAAAAGAAAATTACCATATTTAATAAATCAATTAATAAGGATTTTTGCAAATCAAAATCGAGAGAACAAACCAAAAAACTGTCTGGTACCTTTCCGAAAACAAACTTATTAAAAACTTCCATTCCAATTATTTCTCCTTGGATGACACTATCAGATCAATTCAGTACTCACCAACTCCTTGAATAATGAATATCAAGGATTTTGATTTATTTTCTTATTGCATAGACATTTTATTAATATTAAAAAAGCCTTTGCAAAGTAATTAATTACTTAAAATTTACAACTTCTATGAAGAGAACCAAGGAGACCTACTTTCGATAATTCCCTTCAGAAGTACAAAACATATAAAGCTCTGGATGCCGCGAGTTCTAAGGCGAAGACTTGAGTATATTTGCGTAAATTTAGAGTATGACGCCCGCAAAGAGTTTTTTAAGAATAAACAAAAGCAGTGGCTTGATCAGCAAATCGAGTAAAAACGTCAGCGGTAGGCACAGGAAAAACTGGAAAGCAATATGTACTCTAATCAAACCTTGGAACTCAACCGCATGAGAGGAATGCTTTAGGATAATTTCCAGAAAACAAAATCCAGCATTCATTAGAATGTCAAGGAATTCAACCAGCAGCTTGATCTCGAGCGTAAGCAGCGCTAAGAAGAAGAGCGTAGAGCTAAGCTTAAGTATCAGCAGGAAGAAGTATAATTTTTAAAAACTAGAGGTGCTAAGCAAGATTTTTACATGAATACTAAATGATTGATAGATCACTCTCTTTTATTTGAATAGAATTACAAATTATGAAGGGAGATAAGGTAAAGATAAAATAATGAATAAATGAAATTTATATTATTAATATATATATTTTAACCATACATGCAGTACATCTCAGCTCTTGCATTATCCAACCTCTCTGGAAAGGCTCCCAGTACCAATGATTTAACCCAGCAAAAGAGTCCATTATCGCCATCATTAAGGCTACTGGTAAGCCCGTCGATGAGAAATAAGTTGATAATGTCTTGAAATCACTCAATGGCAGAAAAGTTGATGAAGTATCACTGCTTATATTCAGGTTATTAGCAAGGGACTCACCAAAGTATCTGTTGGCGCTTCAGTTGGCGCAGCTTCCGCTCCTGCAGCCAAGAAGGATGAGCATAAAAAAGAGGAGGCCAAGAAGAAGGAAGAGCCAAAAAAAAAGGAAGAACCTAAAAAGAAAGAGCCCGAGCCTGCTCCCGTCGAAGAAGATACTGACTTCAACCTTGACCTCTTCGGATGATGTTTATGAATCATTATCATAATCAAATCATATTCTATATTGATATAATTTAAATTTCTCCAGTATATTCAAGATATGAATCTAAGAAGCCTCATATGATTTTTTAATTTTATTTTTTCAGAGGCAAAAACTATCAGTTTAAGAGTTTATTACCTTATCTTTTCTTGTTGTTTTTTATTTTCTAAATTGCGAGATGAATATGCTTCAATTTTTCTTCTTATTTTAATTGATATTTTGATATTATAATAAAAAATAATCAATATTATTTTGTGACTAATAATGAAGGTATTTCATTGTTGACGTAGTTTAGTATCTCATACCCGACCAACGGCACTACTAAATCCTTCGATATCGACGACGACAACCGATGCAGAATCTTCTTCGAGAAGAGAATGGGTCAAGAAGTCGAAGCAGATACTCTTGGTGAATAATTCAAGGGATATATCTTCAGAATTAATGGCGGCTTTGACAAGGACGGTTTTGCCATGAAACAGGGAGTCTTCTGTAACAACAGAATCAGACTTCTCTTATCTCCCGGCACCTCCGGTTATAGAGTTAAAAGAAAAGGAGAACGTAAGAGAAGATCAGTCAGAGGATGCATTGTTGGTCCCGATATCAAGACTCTTTCCCTTACCCTCATTAAAAAGGGTGAGAAGGAAATTCCAGGACTTACCGACGATACCAGACCTAGAAGATTGGGTCCAAAAAGAGCCACCGGAATTCGTAAGCTTTATGGTATCGAAAAGGTGGAAGGAGAAAAAACTCTCACTAGTTCCTGCGCTTTGATCAAGAAGCACGTCATCAGAAGAACTTTTAACAGCAAAAAGACTCCTGATGCCAAACGTCAAAAAGCTCCAAAGATCCAAAGACTGGTCACTGAAACAAGACTCCGAAGAAAGAGAATTCAAAAAGAAGATAAAATTAAAAGATGGAAAAGATCTATTGCTCTCAGTGAAGAGTACAAGAAAGTTTATGATGCCTATGCACTTAAAAAGAGAGCAGAAATTAAGGAGAGAAAAGCCTCAAGAATTTCAGCCTCCGCAGAAACTAAACCTGTCCCAGTACCTGCAAAGGTTGAAACCAAAAAAGCTCCAGTTGTCGTCAAAGAAACCAAAAAGGTTCCAGCCACCGTTGTTAAAAAAGTGACAGCCCCTGTTGTTAAAAAAGTGGCAGCCCCCGTTAAAGTTGTCGAAAAAGCCAATAAATGATTCATTGACTAAAAATTCTATTAACAGAGTTTGCTAATGTCTTTGTTTCGTATCGACATTTTATTCAATAATCAGGATTGAGTTGATATTATTATTGGTGAGGATGATCGATAAAAACCGAGACACACTCTCCTACTACGGTGGCAACCCCTCAGACGTAAAACTTTCGCATTGGGAATATCATGATTTCATTGACAGCATGCTGGATGACAGACTAACTGCTGAGGGACTCATGAAGTTTAAACGTCTGCACAGTCATATGGCATCGAACGCTGTGATAATCCCTGTTGTCATGTTCCCTATCGCATATCTAGCCAACAAGTGGCTGACGGGTACATTTTTTATAATCCAGGCTTCGTCAATCGCGGTTTAGCTAGCTCCCGCTACAACTTCCTCGGCATGAGTATTTTCTACCCAATCTTTTTGTGGTGGGGCTTTACCAGACCAGTACCACGCAAACTCTACACTGATATCATTTGCGACAACGGAGAAGACGGTTCTTACGTTCGGGAAGTCCTGCGCACCCGTAAGCCCGGCCTTTGGCAGAAAATATCCAATCAGCTCTACTAGAACAAGTTTAACTTTGTGGAAATGAACGAGTACAAGGGTCCCGACTTCGGATGGGGTTTTGTTTCCCACCGCGTCTATTGAGCTGATTCGCTTCAAATTAAACAATATACAACCATAGTGAGTATTTTATCACATTGTCTTCATAAAAATCAAAGATAAACTATAGGGAGGGTTTGATGTTTAGGGTGAGTGAGAGGAAAAGAACCAGTGCGGGCGATTGGTCTAGTGGTATGATTCCTGTTTAGGGTACAGGAGGTCCCGGGTTCAATTCCCGGATCGCCCCTTTTTGAAAATTGGTTTTCATTGATGCAAGGATGACAATTATAGTTTTGATAAGACTTGTCTTCAGCAAGGAAGAATATTTTAACTGCATAAGAAATCATAATTTAACTTTGCTGCATATTTATAAAGATTATTTTTGGTTTTGTTTTTATTTTAAAATTGCTTATGAATTTTTTAAGAGACTGGGAACTCAAATGATTTCAAATTATCAAATCAAACGTTTTAGCATTCTTTTCTTTATTAACTCTGAAATAAATTATATTTGCTGGGCAGTAAAATGGCTCTTTATATATACTTTAACTATGGTTTGCTTTTCTCAAACTATGATGGAATGCGAATTTATTATGAAAATAGTAGTTGAAATACTTAAAATAGTTTCTCAATTATAAAAAAATGGTAATGGAATATATTGTCGCTATTATTTAACTCATTTAATATCATATCATATTAACTCAAATTACCAATTTATAATGCTTTCCCTCCCATACTTTGAACGTTTAGCCCTTCAGCGTGATCTCTTGAACTGAATTACTTTTTAATTTTGAATATGGTATCTTTATTAATTCTTCTGTCAGAGTTGCTGCTTTTTCTCCAAAATCGATCTGCCTTATACATAAATTACCTATAGTTGTTTGTGGAAACAGATAGGTCCAGGAGAGCAAATTTTAATTAGATATTGCTATTCATCGATGACTCCTTTGTCTTAACCTAATACAACCAATCCACTGTATTAAATCATATCCAATATTGGTCTTTTCACTGCATTATCAATGGTTTTCCTTTCTACTTCGAGGGCTTGTCTCAAATAATTGGCATTTGCCGAAAACTGAAAAAAGATAATGATAGGATCATCTACTCCCAATTTGGCCTGTTTTTTAAGTTTTTGCACTCGTGTAATTATTTCCCTCCCAAATCCCCTCACCTTTAGAGATTAGTTTTGTCTAATATCCAATAAAACTCTGAATAATATTATTATTACATCACTTCCTTTCCACCTATAGCCTGATAGTCTTTGATATTATCATTGATAAACTTCTATTGGATAAGGAGATCATTCTGAATGCAATTATACTTACTTATTGAAATACCTCGTTTAAAACAGTTATAGTGCCTTTCAATCGAAACAGTTACAATTATTCTGTCGTCAAATTTGTTATCGCAGTTCTAATATCACCAAAACGTTTATTTCCCTTAAATTTAGGTCCCAACACTGGTAAATTAGGAAGTGCTTATAGCTTTACATATTTGTCAAAATTAGTTTCAATCTGTATGCTGTCGACGTTGATTTCATCTTTTATATATTCGAGATATGGTTACAGCTGCTGTAATAGTGATGCATTCCTATTAACAATAGTCAGTGAAGTGATAGGCTGCTTCAGAGATACCTTTTTAACTTCTCTTAATTTTCGAGCTGTTTCGATAACACTCATAAATATCTCCATCTGTTGCATAATTTAGGAGTTGACGAAGAGAGGTTGTATCTAGGATATCATGAGATGATGAATAGAAAGCTAACTATTTTTGCTTTGGCTGCTAATGACGAGTTTCATATTTTGATACATGTGCTCTGCGAGAAATGGCACGTGAGGACTCATCAACACGTTCACTTTCAAAAGAACATCGAAAAGCACGTTTAGACTTAGCTGCATCTGTGCTTCTCCCATTTATCCTTTAAGACGAGATCGATTTAACCGCACATACCAATTTGTCAAGTGATCAAGAAATATTATCAGCTGTGGAACAACATTATATAGTTTATACTCATCCATCTCTTTCCGTACGCTTTTAATGAGCTCTTGCAGTGAACACTGGATCCAGCGGTCGGTAATGCTAAAATTTGGCAATTGAACGACAATATTTTCATCGTATTTGAAATCAAGACTTGTTTATGTCTCCCACTTAGTAATGTTTTGAATGAGGAATCGGTAACAATTGTACCAAGGCAGAAAAATTTCCTTGATGACGCCCCTCACTCCCTCTTTTGAAAAATTGAGATTATCTGCTCTCACTAGAGGTGAATTTATCAAATACAATCTGACTGCATCTGCCCCAAATTAGTTGCACATATCCATCGGATCAGGATAGTTCTTAAGGCGCTTTGACATCTTTTTTCCATCTTCACTCAGCACTAACCCGTTTACTATTAGATTCTTGTAAGGATGGCTGTTTCTTAAACCTGTTGAAATCACATTTAAGGTATAGAACCAGCCTCGAGTCTGATCAATTCCCTCTCCTATAAAGTCAGCAGGAAATATTTTATTAAACTATTCTTCAGAGGTGCTAAAAGGATAATGAACTTGCGCGAAGGGCATGGAACCACTTTAGAACCAACAATCAAATACTTATTAGATTCTTCTCAATTTTTTCTTGCCCATGCGGCTCTCAATAGTTAAATGATCTATGCTTTCTCTGTGTAAATCTGTAACTTTAGTCCCAGTTAGTTCTTCCAGCTCCTTTATTGACCCTACGCAGATAACCTCTTCTCCATCATCGGACACCCATAGTGGGATGGGATTACCCCAAAATCTGTTCCGCGAAAAGCACCAGTCCTTGACATCCTTCAGCCAGTTATCAAATTTTTTTTATTGAATGACTTTTGGAATCCAATAGGCTTTATGATTATTTTTTACCAAATCGTCTCTTAGATCAGTCACTCGGATAAACCAAGTCGACACTGCCTTATAAATAAGAGGCGTTTAACTTCGCCAGCAGAATGGATAGTTATGCTGAATGCTACCCCTCTTAACAAGTCTTCCTCGGAGTTTGAGTTCCTCCATAATGAGTTCATCTGCGTCTTTCACATATTTTCCTTCATAATCTGTGACTTATTTAGTAAATCTTCCGTTTTCATCCAAGGGAACTGGCGGATTATCTGGAGCAATTAATTTTTTCTCAACACAAAGATTATAATCATCTTATCCGAAGCCAGGAGCGCAATGTACTATGCCTGTACCATCAGAATCTGTTACAAAAGAAGCTAATTGCACCTTAAAGCAGCCATCTTTCTCGCGACTTAAAAAATAATCATAAAGAGGTTTATACTATAGTCCCTCAAGGTCAGTTCCCTTCATTGTGCCTAAGATTTAATACTTATCCTTCCCGAAGAAATCTTTTAACCGACTTTATGCCAGAATAAAAATTTATTTCCTTTTAAAATCTCTCGCTTTCACGTAGGTAAAATTGGGATTCACTGCGAGTGCAAGATTTGAAGGTAGAGTCCATGGTGTAGTGGTCCAAGCCAACAGTTTGACATTTTCATCTGTTTTTAAAGGGAATGTGATGTGGATAGAAGGATCATTGATAAATTTATAGTTCTGCTGAACTTAAAAATTGGAAAGGACTGTATTACAAGCGTTTGAGTATGGCATAATCCTCCTGCCACGATATACAAGTCCCTTATCATAAAGTTGTTTGAAAACATACCAAACTGACTCCATGAAGTTGAGATCCATAGTCTTATAATCGTTTTGAAAGTCAATCCATCTGCCAAAACGACCAATAATTTGTTCCCATTGTCCAGAGTAACGCATAACTATATTTCGGCAACTCTGATTGTACTTTTCAATTCCCATCTACATTACCTGCCGCTTATGAGTAATCTTCAATTATTTATCGATTTAGTACTCCACTGGCAAACCGTGGCAGTCCCACCCGAACCTTCGCTAAACATAGTGGCCTGTCTGGGAGGCATATCTACAAACCACATCTTTAATAGTACCAGCTGCTATATGACCGTAATGTGGAGTGCCTGTCGCGAAAGGCGGTCCATCGTAGAACGAATATGGAGGAAGATGCTTGGTTTTTTATAATTGCTGTTTAAATGCATCAATCTATTGCCAATATTTTAAAGTTTCTTCCTCAGCAACAGGGAAATTAAATCGCTCGGGGGCTTGATTAGATCAAAGGTACTTGATTTGAAGTCAGTGCGCAGATAGTGCTGTTTAATAAGTAGCCAGTTCCAGCGCAGAGGGTAAAGGATACTAAATTTAAACATGGATATAAATATAAGGATATTGTTTAAGCCAACTAAATAATATAGATAAATATGCTCAGATATCCTTTATCAATTGATATTATGTGCAGCATATGATCTTTATAAATTGTAAGGCAGCAAGTATTAATTCAAATTAGTATCATAGATGACTTCCTTGACCAAAAATTAATGATAATCACATTTCGATGTACTGTTCCTCTACTGTCTGTAATTTTTTGGTACGGTTGTTGTACAAAAGATTAAAAAGCAGGTATCCTATCAGACAGACAAACCAAATTAGATATATTATGCCTGTGATACGCTTGAACATCTCGATCTCCACGCACGGCGAAGATTGCCCCCAGAACATCTCGACTAGTCCGTACACCGTCGCTACACAGTGGTATAAAATCCCTGCTAGGAATATGGTTAGTGTATTCAGGGTTAAGCAGACTTCTCCGCAGGGCATAACTTTGTTTATACAATAGTCCAGTAGTCCTATCATATACAGCAGTGACATAAGGAAGGTGCCTCCACACACTATCGTGGAACCATAATAGATGAAGTTCAGAAATCTGATGTCAACTTGGCTTGTGCAGGTGGAATGCTCGTACATATCCTTAGTAACATATGCGACTATGAGCACGCCCAGGTTGTTCATTTGTGCTGGGACGCTAAATGGGTCGATTAGCTTCTGGATGGGTCCTTGGTGCTTTGGCATAGATAATTATTTAATAATGATTTAAATCGAATTAATCAATCTTACAGATGTAAAAACACCAAACTATATGAATTTTTTGAGTGACTTATTTCTAAGTGAGTTTTGTAGGGATGATTAGCAAAATTAATATTCATAGAAATCATTAATAAATTAGTTCTTCTTTATGACTGATGCTATATGAGATCATATTTGCACATTGATTGAATTAGAAGAAAGAACAAATGCTTCACAATTTACTGTAATACAAAGACAAAATGTTTAGAGAAAAGCCATACACTCAGTGTTTCGAGTGCATTCAAGGTAACAAGCTTAAGTGCAAAAAATGTATGGCTTCCCTTGTAGAAGACATCCTAAAAGACAAAAATAAATTGATACCATCATGGCCTATATAAACCTCCTAAAAGTTAAATCAAACTCGTATTCATACAACTGGTACTCAACTGCACCGTAAATCGAAAGAGCAGCTCGCCGTCAGTACCAGTTTTAATCTTTGGCTCTAAAAAGTGAAGGTCAAAAGAAATAAAAGTTATGATATGATCTCTTGTACCAGAAGAAAATGGCCACATAAACTAGTTGATAACTCACAAAAAATAAAAAGAGTAGAGCAACCTCGCTTTTAAAACTGGGAATCGAGACTCAGGCAGAAGTTTTTTAATAGTCCTTCTCAGCAAAAACTGATGCAAGAGGTCAAAGGTCTAACCCATTGATAGTTGTTTACCAATAATTGATAGTTACTACTGATTTATGCAATTGTTAAAAATGGCCTCTTTTGAATGGATTATTCTGGAAGAGGGAAGTGGAAGTTGACTAGAAATAATATGAATGATATGTATGAGAATCAGAGAGCGCAGCCAAAGACGTTCACGATGCAGATGAGAGAGGGAGCATCCCACTTGATCGTCACTGTGCCATCGACCTCATTGTCCCAAAAGCAGGAGCCTGAAATGTTGAGTCCGCAGTCAGCCTTCTGCATTATGATACAGTTAGCGATGAACTTGAAGTTTTTGTTGACGGCAGTGATGCTTTTTAAAATCTAGGTTATGATATGTGTACGTCATCGCAAATCTGATTGGTCCACAGTTGAGCATCGTTGACGTTGTAGTTCTTGTTGGTAAGGTGAGTGTTAATGACGTTGTTAACCTACTTTTGCACGAACGAGCGGATATTGTTGAACACTGTTTCCTTTTACTCTCCAGAGGTTGTCATCAAGAATCAATCAATTATTGGCGAATAAATCAATATAATGCATTTCATCTAACAACATAGGCAATCACAGTCAACAAACATCTCATTTTTTCAAACTAAAAATAGTCAATAAAAGACTGATTTATTATCTTTAATTTTATAAGCATTTACTTGCCTTTGAACATCGTCTTTAACTGAATTTATTGATGGCTTTTTAATTTGTCTGATTTGGCACAATTGACTTTTTTGGACTTGGATATGATAATTTAAAATTTAATAGGACATAATATAAATTATTATTAAAATAAATGTCCATCCGCAGCAGCAATGTGCGCCTCAATTCCAATAAGGAAAACAATACCATAGAACCAGGCAAGGAAACACAAAGACTTAGGATTTAACTAAGTGATAAACTATTTGAAATTAGAAAATTGGAGGAGGATTATGCTCAGGAGCGAGCCAAGCTATTCATTGAAGTTCAGAAATAAAAGCAGAGTAGTAACCGCATCATCAAAGAGTTGAAAGATAAGAATGCATATGATAACGAAGAATGGGCTAAAAAAATAGATTAGATTAGAAATGAAGGTATAAAAGCTACCAAACAGACTCAGTTAAAGTATGAAGCAATATTGGAAGACCAAAAGAAAATTGTCAAGAAAGAGATCGAACTATTTTATGAAAGCCAAATTTAGCAGTTAACATAGGAGACCAAAGTCCTCAATGCGGCTCTCCTGCGAAAGGAGGAACAATGGAAGAAATAGAAACAGCTATTAATTGATGACATGACTCGTAATTTCACGAATAAATAGCTGTAAATATAACTTCGAAACTCTAAGATGATAGAGGGACTGAAAAAGGATTTTTAAGCTAAAATCATCAGTCTACAAAATATTTACT
>Ga0302268_1000946_pt1 | contig 17461 bp, 5 predicted proteins | sample III_Bog_E2_1_FD_194554 | JGI IMG/M metagenome (GOLD analysis project Ga0302268, IMG submission 194554) | Peat permafrost microbial communities from Stordalen Mire near Abisko, Sweden - III_Bog_E2_1 | ecosystem: Environmental > Terrestrial > Soil > Wetlands > Peat | place: Sweden: Abisko... | reverse complement strand
CTTGCTATATTCTCATCAGTTAATTCGATGAGGATATTACATATCTTAGGGATGGGAATACATTCCTCATTCTCCAGATACAATTGACTTTCGTCGAGTCTTTCTATTTCAGTAATGATTTTCCCGTTGTTGGCGGATAATTTGAGGAACTATGAATCCTATTCGTTATTGGAATTACTCTGATTTGAATTGATTAATATTCTCCAAGTCTTTTTATACTTTGAAAGTGCCTATTTGGGGTTTTTTAGTTATAGGTAAGTTTTACTTAAAGTGAGGTTGACATATCTTTCAATTAATGGAAAGCTATCCTTGTATATATAGTTAGCTATGGTTAGGCAGCGAAGATGGTGCTGGTATAATTTAAATTAGTTAAATTTAGAAGCCACTCTCACCAAATCATAACAATAACGCCTGTACTCCGGAACTGGGTAAAGAAGATTTAAGTTGGCGAATTGCTCATGAATAAAAGCGGGAATGATGGAAGGATGCTGACTATTGGCGTAACTCTATTAGTTGACCACTTTTTTGATATAATAATAGAATGATCCTTTAATGAACTCTTTATTGAATATTCTGAATCCGTGTAGGAAGTATAGAATGTAAATGAGATAGCGATGCAGCTTATATTTATGAATGCTCGACGCTCTTTTAAACATGAATTGGTCTGCATATGATTGAATAGACTCATAGGCTTTGACTTTATTATGAATACCCGTGAAGGAGTTTAGAGCTTTGCTCAATTGTATCATCTCGCTTACATTGTAAAAAATGAGTTGATCTCGATCGTTGGTCTTAAACTTTTAAGCCAGGCTTTTATATAGTTCTATGCAGCGTTTATAATCTCCAAGAATGAACAATATATCAGCTATTTAACGACATTAGCTCTCTTAAAGAGTGTAAGATCTCTCTAATTGAGGAGTTCCTTTGAAAAAATTAAAGATTTTATTTTTGGCAGTGTTGCTCTCTTCATATCTTTTACTTAAATAAAGCAGTCTATCTTAAACGTATTGCTTTATCTTCTCGCGATGATTGTTTACAAACTACTTCAACAAATTTTATTCATTTTCACCAATCAATCGAATGGGATCGGAAGGTTTCAGCTTATAGTCTATCTTCAGGATTGGCCGAGGGTAGCTGCTCCACTCAATAACATCCTTCGAGTACAATCCATTGATTTATACACAACAAATTAGGTTGGGATCGATTTTATAGTCAGATTTTAGTATTTCAGCTGCCGTTCTAGCCTATCCTAGGCCCACCTTTTTTTAGCAGTTATATAAAATTATTACTAAAATAGGGATAGTCCTAATCCTCAAAGGATTGATTGCAAACATTTTTTTTAATTTCATTTCAGCTTCTTTTCGAATTTTTTAATACTCAGTCTTGATAACTGTGTTTTCTTCAATCTCAATGACAAAAGTTAATCCCAAAGGTTGCTCTAGAGTACTAATCTTATGATTCTCTTCATCAAGTGTCATGGCGTATAGGAATATTTTGCATGCCTCCTCGAACCAATAGAAATGCATGCTCTTTAGAAAGGCCTAGCTCAGTTATGTATTGATTAAATCCTGCTTAGTGATTTATTTTGAATGCTTGTAGAGAGATAGTACTCTTTCTCTCATTAATTTATTAATGCGATCATCCCGAAAACATTCATACTCTTCAATATCGATAGGAAAGATATCGCAGAGGTCTCTGAATCCTTTTTCTTTGACTATATAGAAGACCTTATTATCAGCATACTTTTTTTCGTAAAAATGATGTAGAAAAATGGCTGGAGTAATTCCTTTAGCGTATAAACTTTCACGTGCTACATAACTTGATATGACAATAACTTTGCCACAGTAGACATCAGTTATAATTTCCTTGAGTTTGTCCTAAAACATATCCACGTACAAGAGGCGATAAATTAAATTAATAAACTATCAATTTTGTATCTATTAATAAATATTTGCTTCTATTGTAAAAGGGATCTTGATTTTGAAGTAGAAAGCATTCGCAAATAAGGCAGAAATATTATCTAATAAAGGGTAATCCATCAGTCACCCACAATTTAATAATTAACTGTTATTGCATCACAAAATATCAATATACAGAACGTCTAAGTAGTTGAATACCCCGAAAGTTTATTCTCTTTCACTTTTAAATCTTATTTAAATAATAACAGTATGACCTATATTTATTTTTAGGATAAATTAAATAAAAAATCCGTTTTTTATTTTAGATCTCCAACAATAAAATAAAACTTCTGCTTTATCCTTGATTCCTTTAAGCAAAGATCAAAGTTATCATTAATATAAGTAAAGAGTTAAGCGTATATATTTCTTAAAGAATCATATTTACGTGATCTTTCCATTGTAAATTTTTATCACTTCTTTTCTAAGTTTTTATCGACCACAGCTCTTGTGATCAAATTCACATCCATGATTCTAGGGGAGTCTATGAGAATTACAGAAAACATATCCGCATTTACACTCTATACCTAATAATCCTATCTTTTTATTGCAATCAGAGCAGCGCTTGCGGTCCGTTTGCTCTTTCTTAATTGGCTAAAGAGTCAGCTACTCCATCGCTTAAAGCATTTATTTCTCAGCTACACTAGCAGGAGTGGACGTCTCAGCTGGTGACTTGACCATCATATCCTATTTCTGGTTTGAGTTGGTCTTCCTGAGTGATTACAGTTTTACTTGTGACAAGTGGAGCACAGTCCCTAAAAGGCTTCAGATCCATAATAAATTGAGCATTTCTTGCAGAGGTTGCTATCTTTCTTATCGCAAGAGTCTTGCTGAACGTTCATAATAATTTTATCTTAAAAATAGTTATATAATGATATAAACTATCGGAATTTCCCCCTTTTTAAAGTTATTTATTCTTTGCATACATTTAGTCATATACATCTATCAATGCTACTCAATCTATTCCTAAGAATCTTCTTCTATTGTTATTTTTTTGAATTATGATGCAGGAATTTTTGCACTTTCCAGCTATGAAATTTATGATTAACTCATCTACTCACGCAGCTACTTTAGCTATTTGTTTATTTCACTGTTTTAGGGTTATAATTTTAAAATTTATTTCAGGCAGCGGTATGCCTATATTTTACGTTCTGTTATAAAATATTATTTACTTAAACCGATCAATGCTTTAGCTTTGCGGTGATAAGCCTTAGAATAAGTTTTGTCAATAGCCAGCGCCTTTTAGCAGTCTTAAAGGCATTTGTTGAAATCTGAGTGTATAAAACATTACCCTTTTTCTTGAGATAAGCAAGAGCACGATTTCCAAATGATTGGTGCATTTTTGAATCTAGTTCGATACTTCTAGTATAGTAACTAATGGCTTCATCATAATCCTTGCTTTTGATCGCTTAATTACCTTTAATTCTCTATTTTTCAGCCAACTATCCCTTCTTTTTTTAGCTTATTTTGCTATTTTGATTATCAAAATAATTTTCGTAATCCTCTAAATTAGTTTCAATTATTGGCTAAGCTCCTTTTTTCTTGTCAATTGATTTTTCCCAATCTTGCAATTCATTTGTAATATCAGTCTTCAGATTTGCAGTGACATTGTTATCGAACTTAATCCTCCTTCGTTATTTTAAAATTACTTATATGTGGGATCAATTTATTCCATACGAGCATAGCATGCATCCTTTAGCTATTTGAAGAAATCACCATCCTACTCGATTAATCTTATTGCTCGTTTAAGAAATGATACTTTGGTTGCGTTTTTAATCCACTCGAAGTCAATATTGTCAATCTTTATATCACTGATTGATGTGTACATTATTAAATGAAATGAATACCAAATAATTATCTTAAAGTTTGAATTTTGAATTTAAATTTTATTGATATGATAATTAAAGGTAATTGGTGATATAATCACATGTTTCCTCAATCAAATTCTTAAGAAGGAATGAGCATACCGCCCTGGAAAGTTGATGTTTTTTCAACTTATATAGAAGATCGAGGCTTTTTTATCATGTATATCAAGCAGCAGCCTAAAAATAACGTAAGGAGAATGAAATACATTTTTTTCTTATTAAATGTTATCTGGTAGAACTAGATAGAGTCATTTTTATCGGTTTGTGAGCTTGAAATAATCTTTTCTTTTGCATTATCTTTTTAGTCTAAAAGACCCTTGTTCAAATGCGAAGCTGCCATTTTCATTTAATCTTCAATTTAAATCAGTGGTTTGGCTTTTGATAGTACTTCTTGAGTATTTTCAAGGAGAGGCTTGGATACTTATAATTTTTATTTTTTTGCCAGCAGGGTTTTATCAGCATTTGCATCAGCCATATAATTAATTTTCTTCTTCCTTTCTGAATGGATGAAGGCATCATTCTCTTTATTCAACAAACTTTCCTTATTCTTTTCATTCTACACACCGGTTTAATCTTTCATCACTGATTTTGGAATTAGTTAATTATTTTTCTCATCTGAGAGAACGATGTTTTATTGATCTTTCTTTTTCTTCTCCTCCTGAATAAGATTATTTCTTTTTTCTTAATTTATCTTCTAGTCTGCAAGGAGAAGAAGATTTTGTTTTTCTTGCTGTTTTTTCTTCTACTTCATCTGTTCCTGCATCAGTGAAATTTACTTTTCCTCTTTTAATAAAGCCGCAAGTCTCTCTTGTTATTTTTTTCTAGTGAGTTCATCGAGCAATACCTTTGGCTATACTTTTTTATTCTTATTTTATTTTTCTGTGATAGTCTTCTTTTTTTGATTAAGCTCCTCTATACTCTTTTCCAGTTTTTGTTGTTCTTATTTCAGTCTTTTTAAATTTTATTCCATTTTTTTCTGTTTCTCAAGGTACTACTTCTATTATTTTGACAGTACTTTCTCTTTTACTTTCTATTTGCTTTTTTAATCTTTCTTCGGCTACTCTTTTTTGTCGTTTTTTGGTTATTCGGATTTAGGTAACTATTTCCCCTGTTTATCCTTCTTTTATTATTTTACTTTATTTTATTATGGCTTTTTCTCTTCATTTTTTTTATTTTTTGATGAATCAATTTTATTTTTATCTATCGCAGATGGTGGCTGTATTTGTACGCTTTTATCAAGCAATTACTTTGCTTTTTCTGGTATTTTTTCGATCTATTTTGTTAGGCTTTCTTTTTTATTTTTAAATCTTTATTATGGATATAGTAGTTCTGAATTTACAACCGAATAAGATGTAATTTAAGGTAGGAATATATATTTGTCGCTTATTTAATTAAAATCATCCAAATTATTTTACAATACTAATCCATCTTTTAATTTTTAATTTTAATCTTCTGCATTTGGCAGCTGCTATTCTTTTGAAATCACTTATTGTTTATCTGACTTACTCTCCTATTTATTTGTTTTTACTATCGTTTATTCGTTATCTTTGCCCATGATTTATTTTATCTCCTATTTTTTTATGCCTACTTCCTCCAAAGGTTCCAAAGGTTTAGAATTTGTTTTTTATATTGTATTTTGAGGAAGAACTAGCGGTTTTTACGACAATTAAGTATGCTTCTCGTTCTTTTGCTCTATTAATGGATTAGTTTAAGATTTTACTTCTTTCCTCTTGGTTGATTATTTTTCAGATTATTTATTCTATGCCTTTTTTGCTTCCTATCCTTGCTTTTATCTGTAATTATCGATCCCCTATTTTAGATTAATCTTTTAAGCATTTTTATCCTTAATTATGTCAGCATGTTGAGTCTCTCCTTTCTAAGCCATTGCTGATTTGTCAGATTATAGAGTCTTTGCAATTTACTTTTTTCCTTAGTCTACTTAATTTAAAATTTTACTCGCTTGATCTGACTTCTAATTTGCTTTGGCCTCTTGCGGATTTTTTATAATTTCCGATTTTGTTATTGCATAATTTTAGATATTGGGAATTTCGCTTTTCTGCTGGATAATGGGTATATGCCTTTATTGAAATTATTGATCGAAGCAAAGGGTTTGCGTTACGAGTAGAACTAAAACTAATGCTTTGATTTTCATATTGAGCGGATACATATAAATTAAATATAACATGATAATTTAAATATAAAGATTTAAATGGATCAGCTAAACTCATCATTGAGTGAAGTATCTTACATTCTTTAATCCTAGGTGATGTTAATTTCTTATTAATCGTCTTCATTTACTATAATCGTTATCGCTTCATGAGGTTTATGCCCAAGTTTTTACCATAAATTGATGTTCTAAGACGGAGAAGAACAAATAGCTAATAGGATACAGACAGTAATTACAGCAATAGCAACCACTACAATTAGAATCAAACGATGAGATTCATCAAGATTTTATTTCTATTCAATTATTTTATCACTGCCATTGCTTTAGGTTGATAAAGATTCTGGCTGCTTGGAGAGAGCAGGCTTACTTTAAAGGGGAGGAATTAACTGTTTTCTTTATTTTGCATTCAAATGCTATTAGCCAACTCCTTAAATTCTAAACTAAGTTGACTTTTTTTGCATTATTTCTTGCGATTTTTATAAATTTTAATTTTTCAGTAATTATGATTTTCCTGAATTCACTATTGTTTTTGTTTCTTTATTGAAATCGTCTTTCTGAAAGGCAAATGGATTGACCTCTACTAAATTAGGATTGATTAGTTTCGTTGCTAAATATTATCGTATAGAACCTTGAGGTTGTTCCATATTTTTGATGATAATTTCTTTTTGATTTTCCATTTCAATATATATAGGCGAAAGATTTTTCTATAAATTAGGAGTTTATTTTTTTGATTGAGCCAATTTCTGAACGAAATAATCAGGTGTTACAGTGGCAGTGAATTTGGGAGAATTATGGATAAAAGAATGAACTATATCATAGTCCTCATCTATATCAGTAATTTGGAAAAAGGTAGATTGGATGAAAGGCTACTATTATGCCAAAACAACACTAATGATGAGCGGAAATATGAGACTCACAAATTTGATCATTTTAATAATATATAAATAATCGCCATTATTCTATAGTTTTAATTTGGAAAAGCAAATAATAGTAAAGTTAATCGTAAATCATCGAAATTAATTTTAATTAATTTAGACTTCACACTATTATTATTCCAAAATATTAGTATCATAAAATTCGTAAGTATCTCTTTTTTCGTGAACATTGATCTGTTTTCAGCATTGCCCTTCGGGGTGATACAGGGCATGATGATTTATTATTTATCAAAAGACCATCAGGTAAATTCTGATTCGGTTCTGATTATACTAGTTATTGAGGGCCAAAATCTTCATCGACCGAGCTGGCCCTATTTTTCATAGGTGGCATAAACTTTTCGTAAATTAGGGCTTCATTTTTCTTAAATTTCTATAAATCTGCATCTTGAAGAGCAGACTTGACTTATGATTAAAATTTTAGTCCATAAATCTTCATTGCTTTTTTCTTTAATCGAAAAATTTCTTTTTTTTACTCAGCGAATAACTTTTTTGGGCAATCGTTAAAAGCAATTAAACTTTAAAATGATTCTAGTTTATTTTTGCTCAAACGCATCTGACTGTATTTTTTCAATTTATGTGTGGCAAATATTTTTTCTTTTTTTGGCATTTCCTGACTTTATTCTTTGATTCTCATATTACCCCTCGCTTCTACTTTCTTAACAACCTTTATAATTCTGTTGTTCTGGTATAACTTATCAAAACTATCCATGCCTTCAGCCATTTTATAGTACTTTTTAAGTTGATAGTCCTCGTTATTCTACCAGTATGCCTCGTCACCCTCATGATCATTTCTATACTTATAGTAGGAGCTAAAGTCTTTCTTATCGTAAATACCAGCAGGGAGGTAGTTATTTTATCGAGCTTTATACAATTCCAACATTTCTTCCAGGACAATGGCTTTTTTCCAATTCTCCTCAAAGGGATTCTAAGTTATAGTTTCATTACTGTGACGATCTTCTCTTTTTACGAGCGATATCGAACGAAATCTTGAAAGTTAATTAAGTTGCTACAAGTTTGTTTCTTCCTATTCTGACGATTATGCATACAAATGGAATATAGAATAAAAGAAAGAATACTTTACTGCTTTAAGTAATGAAGAATCAATGTTTTGGTTTCACCTTCTCTTTCTTTAAAGGCACCTCCATGAGTTTCTTGGACTCTGCTTTTTCAATTTTGGGAAGTTATAATACTTAAGACTAATTTGTGAGTGATTTGGGCAATTCCTCTTCGATCTACTACATAATTTATTGTATTTTGCTCAGTTTATCAATCTCTTTTTTACCATGCTTCAATATTTCACGAATCTTAGATAATTTTTAAATGAAATATTGACTTTATCTCCGATGTGACTTCCCAAGGGTCACTGATCGATTATTTATTTTAGGTTTAACATCGTCATAGGGACTTTTAGATTTCCTCAAGTTCTTAGTAGACTCTTTAGGCTCTTTTTCACGGCTGCATATATCCCTTATTACTTCCTGAGAGGATTTCTAACCTCAACAAAGCTGAAATCGACTTCTGAATTCTTCCGAGCTATTGCAGCATCATAATTCTTTAAATCATTCTTGTTATACAGATCGAAGTATCTTTTCAGCCACTGTATAAATTCGAGGTTATCCTGGTACCTACTTTTGCTCAATTTTTAGATGTCAATGTATTTCTGAATTTTACATTTAGCAAAGGCCTGCTGAAGTATTTTATAATTATTGATAAATTACCATTAGTTTCTCGCACGCCAGTTTACTCGTTGCATTGCAACTTTCCCAGGATACATTGCATCTATCAGGTTACAATATACAGCACCAGTTCCCAATTGTTCTATTTTTACAATTTGAAGATTTAGGGTTGAGTTAACCCAGTTTATCAAATCGGTTTTAGGAACAAAGAAGGCTCCCTCCATCATGCCAATACTTTGCTCTTCTGAATTCATAATATAATTATAGTCACAATAATGAAATGGCTAATAGTTCTAATTCTACTTGCCTCTTGCGAATGTGAGTAGCAATAAAAATTTTTCTATCAAGCTGAGGATGAAATTCAAATATAGAATAACAGTAGTTTAGAAATATCATTGAGCGTATCAACTGCTGCGAATTAATATCTCAGCGAGGCCAGTATGCTCGCAACTCTTAATATTACGCAAAACACTTCCTTACCAATCATGTACAACTTGCTGTATTTCAATTATTAAAATTTATAAGGTCAACAATGCTACCAAAACTGGACTATTAATGGCAATTTACAGTCAACATCTCCATGCTCACTTCTTAACTCTCAAACTCAAACCTAAACATTGCCTGCGTGCATGAAATACACGGGATGCTCTACCGATTTAATAAGTCTGACTTTATAGCTTGAGAAATAACAATATCGCCAGAGTATCATTGTGTTACAAAATCCTAATCTAAACAATTCAATTAAACTCATAACAGCAATAAAGATGTAACTCAGATCGGAGAACACATGGTTCTATTGGGGAGTGGGATTAACTTGTCTCCTGTTGATTGCTCTGGTGATTTACACAGGAATAGTATTTTATTGGTCACTTAAATACAAAAGAGCTAAAAAAATGTTTGAGCAGTTTAAACTGACTGAGTAGTCATAGACTTTAAAGATTGATTGATATTTCTTATTTATTTTATAAATTTCGTTTATTAATACTTTCATTAGATTAAATTTAATTAAAATAACGATGCATCAATCATCGAAGCTGATAAATCCTTGAAATACTCTGAGATTTCTATTTATCTGATTTCCCTTTTTCTATGTAAAGGAAGTGATTACTTGACGCGTTTTCTCCATCTTCTCCATCTTCTCTACCTTCTAATATTTCATTGAATTTCTCCTCAGATTGTTTTTCTTTCAAAATGTCTTGTTCCTCTGACCTTTCATTGCAATATTCATTGGTCGTTGAGAGTTCAGGATAATCGAAGTAATCATTGCCACTTTTTTATTCCGATTTGAAAATTGATGAGCAATTTTCATTTTTACTAGACTATAAATTTTAATGACTGCAATTTATTTAATATTTTTATTCGTATCTTCTTATGATACTCGTCTTCATATTTTTTTTAAATACTTATTCCCTCCGAACAATTTATGATAATCTTTTTACTTGTAAAATCACGTCTTCGGAATCATAAAATTTATTTTTTATTTACTAAATGTAGCTACCAATGACTTCGATATGCTCTTTACAAAGAATGCATTGATTTTTAAACAGAAAGTAAATACAATTTTTAACGCAATAAATTTCGTTTGATATCATTACCATATTTTTCAACATATTTGTTTGGCTTTCATAGAGCAGAAAAAGTATTTCATCATAATCATCGGGATGCAGGGCTTCTTAAATTAGTTTATATTGAATTAGTCTCTATATATTAAGAAATATACTTAACTCATTTTGTTTTGATTGCACCAAACGCGAAAACTAATGAAGAGAGAATTCCAAAATACGGGTAATAGTTATGAAGCTTACCTCTCCGTTGAGAAAGGCAAATAAGAAATTATTGCCTTTCCAATCTGTGCAATAATTGTGACTACATTGATGATATGTGTGCTATTAGATCTAAATAGTCTAAAAATAAAGGCTGATGAATAGAATGCTTCCGTATTATTAATGAGAACTCTTGGGAAAATGCAGTATTTAATAAAATATTAAAAAAATTAGTGCTGTTTTTGTATTTAATTTCGCGATTCAGGTTTTAAAAATTATAAAGACAGAGGGTAGAAGTGATATTTGTTGAGTATTTTATAATTTCCGTCAAATACACTTTTTTAAATTATATGCAATTTGTGATTTTAAGCCTATTATTGCATTAACTTTTTTAAAAATTGCTAAAGTTCTTCTTTCACTATTCTATCTTTTTACTTTTACAGTTGTTTCTATTTAAACTACTTTATCTATTATGAATAAAAGTTTCTAAAAAAGAAATGTTCAGTATTCAATATCCAAAAGTACATAAAAATATCGAGTTTAATAAATGTTTTAATATCTTCGGATTGCAAATAATTGAGGGGTATAGATGAAAATGCCTCCATACTTGTTGTTTTTTGTTTGAAATGTAAATCAAGTGCAGTGACTAAGCTTAATTTTAGTTGTTCCCATATTGTAGGATTAAAAATATCATAATTGTGATAGAGAATATTAGTGGCGATGCTTTTTCTTATCATTTGAAACACCAGTTCATAAGGAAAATTATATGTATTCACTAAGATCTCAAATATTTTTGTTGAAAAGTATCTCTCGCTTTATTTAGGCGAAACTTAAAATTGGGCAAGACTGATTAAGTTAAGGATTGTTTTTAGTAATTAATCGTGAAGATAGCCATGCATGCTTATATTATAGTTTTGGTTCGAGGCTATATACCTCATTTTGTCGTTGAGACTAATCAAAATAAAATAAAACTTATTTTATAAAATCTTTTTTAGGTTAGAATCGAAAATTGTTTTAATTATGTTACGACGAATGTACTTATCGCGATTAAATTAATGAATTTTTTGCATTAGTTTTAATTTTAATAAGGGACCTGCTGCCAAGTAGACTCGATTGTAATCTTTGATACAATCCTAAGAAAGTTCAATAGGCAGTACTTCACTCAGTAAAGTTGATAGAAACTGAACTTATCCATGAAAAAATTAGAATACACTTAGATTAGCTGTGTTTTTTTTGTACTTGAGTCTATAAATAAAATAGTCAAACAATATCTTAATATAGCTTTCATTATCTTTTTCCTTTAATAATAGTAAATGGGCAAATTTAATAAGGTTTGTATAACTTAGTGTAATTGAACTATCTCTCCGTATTAAACTTTCCTGATTCTCAGATATTTACAAAAAGATAAAGAAAAAAGCAATTTTTTTAGTTAATTTAGGAGTTAACATCACGGCAGTACTAATATTTTCAGCGAATCCTTTGCAATTAGTAGTGATTCTTTTAAAAATTTAAACCAGACTTGAAAAAGCATGACAGTACATTAGTCTTCCCATATTATCTGCGATAACCTTTTCATTCCCTTCTGATATTTTATTCATACACTGATTTTGCTGATTGCAAGTCTATTCAAATATGGCTGCCAAATGCATATTGACCAGCTGTCTCTGTTTGAAGCATTAATGATATATCTAGAACTATACTTTAAACATAAAACACTCCAAGAGACTATTTAGTTCATTAGAAACAGTAGGGTCTCGATTATAAAACTCCAATGCTGGCAGTAGGTATTGCTTGATTATATTAGCAATAATAATTACTATTTTTACAGCTATGTCTGAATACTAGATTGGAACACGCTAATTCTTTTGGCAAATTTCACGAAACAACCTACAAATTTTAATGAAAGTTGATCTTCTAGCAAAAATATAGCATTTGGTGATATTTAATATTTCTCTAATGCTGTTCACAAAATAATTATCAATTTGACTGCACTGTTTAAAGTACCCATCAATAAATTATGGTCTTGCTTTTTGAGTTATCTTGAAAAAATGTGCATATCCGATCTTTTTATAGAGAGGGTCAATAATCCACTCCAGCAGCTCAGAAAAGGCGAACAATAGATGTGGGTGATAAATATAATCAAAGAAAATCTTCTATGCTGCAGCGATAAGTTTAAAATGTTAGAAATCGTTGACAAAAATTAGATCTGTGAGTAACTCTAATTTGCTGCTAAAGATAAGTTAACCCCACAATTATTATCGGTGCCGTTCTTATCTTTATTAAGGATTTAGGCTTTTTATATAGCATTCTTTAAAGATAGATTGATGAAGCTGCACTCGCTTTTGCTGTAAGAAAAGTAAAAATTCCGTTTAAGGAGTTAACTTTGATGAAATCGAAGAATAGTTAACAATTTAATATTTTAGCATCAAGGCTAGGATCATGAGAGTTTAATGATGAGGAGTTTAACTTATATTGGAAGATTAAGAAGAGTATTCTTACATTAATTCATCGATTTGACCTCGATAAATGAGCTTATCTCCCTTTTAAAAATAGTTGTTTAGGAGTTTAAGTAGTAGACAGCTAACCATAGTTGACTATCCCATCCCATCTTTAAATTTATGTAAAAAAAACAAAGCTATTTTTAACCAATCGTTTTTTAATATTTATTTCATCACAATCTAAAATATTCTAACCCAACTAAGATCATATCTACCTGCAATATTAACAATTTTTTCCCAAACTTATGATAGGCAATCAGTAGGACATAAATTATGAAGAATATTGACTGTCAATAAAATTTAAGAATAACCACGGCTGTCGTCAGCAAGTAAAAAGTTTATTGGATTTCTGTTGTTCGATGAGTGCTCAGATAAAGGAAGATGAAAAGTTTTCCCAATATTTTTAATTCCTAAATTTTCGAGAGATTAGATTATTTCAACCGTAAACAGTGTTTTGATTTATTAAATGATGGAAATAGCAATAAACACTTTTTTCAAAGCATTTAGTTTGAGTTCATTGCAATGGTAATATAGGGCAATTGTGCGTAGAATATTCAAAAAGCCAGACCAGTTGAAGTCTGGATTTTATTTTTCATTTTGTAAGTAGTTGCATATCATCATAGGCTTTTCGAGAAAATAAACGCTGGTCAACAGATAAAATTGAGAGATAGTAATTTTCTTTTTCATCTGGTCGGAGTATTATAAATAGAGGTAGCCATTGTTAGTGGGGGTTAGAGTCTCATGCGAGAAATAGAACTTGGCTTCTTCATAGAGAACATCTTTGATCACAGCTGGTTTCCTAAGCATGGCAAAAGTTTAGTTAAATAATATAAATTGCCAATTATATGTCAAATACTATTATAATTTCTTAATAAGCTCATATTGATTTTCAATAAAATGAATGAAGCCTGTACGAGCACTAGACATTAAAATCAGAATTTTTCCTTTAAACAATCATATTTATCAAATCATGGACTTGCATTTGAGTCGATGGTTTTTATTTTGAGCAAATTTTAATCATAAAATTTATTTATCTACTGCTAACGTTTATTATAGGATGACTTCCTGCATGAAAGGTGAAAAAATTAATCTCATAGGAAAAGGAAGGTCTTACATTTACTTAGCTGAGACCAACTGCACCACTATTGATGTCGATGATAGTGATAGAGAAGAAATGGTGCCTCTCAAGGGCAAGGGCAAAAAACGCATTGGACGGTACAGCTTTTATATGCAAAATTTTATTGGGAGTGGATATAGTAGCAGAGTTTACAAGGGCATTAAAGATAGCATCAAGGGCATCTGGTATGCAATTAAAGTGATCAAACTGAAATAGATGAATGCAGCCAATTTACATATGCTTCACAACTAAATTTAAATTATGCAACAGTTAAATCATCCTAATCTCGTCAAATTTATAGATGTACACTATACTCGTAATAATTGCTACATTATCACCGAGTACTGTGAGGGAGGGAATTTGGAGAAATATTTAAAAAATAACTAATCAGTAGCCTGGGGGACTATTATTGCTCAGATAATAAGAGGAAGTCAATATTTAGCAGAGAACAAGATTGTTCATAGAGATTTGAAGCCAGCCAATATATTTAGGAAAGATGGCCAATGGAAAATTGGTGATTTCGGATTTGCTAAAAGAATTTCCAATAGTAGCTAGCTTATAATCTAGCTCTATAAGGTAGGAACTCCTCTTTTCATGCCATTATAAACCTTATAGCGAAATATGTATTCAGCAAAAAGCGATTCCTTCGCTTTGGGTGTGATCATTTACTACTTAATCTTTAAGTAGTATCCTTGGTCAGGTCGAAACTTAAATAGCCTCGTGCAAAATTATAAAAATAAAAAAATAGATTTCAGTACCTTAGTGACGATACCTGAGTAAGTAAAAACTTTGATTGCTCAACTATGCTGCAAGGACATGAAATAAAGAATATCCATTTTAGACTGTAATATTTCTATATTTTTGGGCCAAAAATCAATAGGATAGATCGAACAAAATCTGCTTTGTCTAAAAAATAGAACCACGGATCAGGTAATCCTTTGCCAATTTATCAACTATCTTATGAAGAACAGTATGGACTTTTTAGAAGATGATCACATCCTTTATTCTCTCATGTCCTATAACCTCTCTCATCTGACAAATATCTTTAAATGGGAAGAAAATCGTTCACTGAAAGTCATGAAAGATGACTATATTCTTCCTGAAAATAGCATTAAGATAACCGATTAAAATTATATCCAAACAGCCAAAGCCTTATTAAGTACAATTGAAACTCTAAAGCTTAGAACTGATTCACAGATCTGCCAAGTAGGACTATAAAAATTTCTGTAGTACTATGAAGTTATTGAATTAATTTTAAGAGCCGACGGTGAGGGATTAATGAATACTCTAAAGACACTAGTGCTTCACAAAAATTATCACAATTTAATTCCTAATTGTACTCGAATTAATTAGTTATTAGCAAGGCTTATCCATAATTGATCTGATCTATTTTTGCTTATTAATTTGCATATTCTATTATTTGCTAAAACAAGCTAATACCCTAATATTGGGTAAGTAGGTAAATATAACTCATCAATTTAAATAATCCTATTACAATGTCTATAGCACTCAATAAATCGCTTTTGTGAATAATTGGCTATTAATAAATCAAATCTATCAGAGGGCCTCGTAATCTTCTTCATGTTCCTCTTCATCTTTTTAACCTAAATCTAATTTTCCTAATTCAATTTAAAGATCTGAGGATTTTAGGAACTAACGAGAATTTGATTTCTTCATTTAATGACGTTATTATTAAAGTTAGTAGCTCATCGGGGGTTCCGCTATTTTTATTGACTCCGTTTCTTTGACTAAAGAATTAGTTAAAGATAATTATGGAGAAGGCCTTGACTTTGATTTTTTATCATATGAAGCTGTAGACATTTCAATGGAAGTGGATTTTACTGCCTATTTTTCAATTTTATCATCTTCTTATTTTTTAAGAGGTTTGAAAACTTCCTTGAATTTGTTCACCGTAACTTTTTTCATGAATGAATTTTTTGTAAGTTAATTTTCTTGAGGATAGAAGTAAAAATTAAAATCTTCAATAATTTCTTTACCCTCACTGATATAATTTTTATTTTCATAGTCCTCTGGCATTTCTCCTTCTCGATTCAGTACACTTAACAACCCAAGCATAAAGGGCGAAGTATCCTAAGGTTCCAATTAAGTGTAAATTGGTTGAATTTTAACAGTTACAAGGGCAATTTTGAAGAAGCTTTCGCTTATATTTGCTTTTATGGATTCCTCGTCGATTTCTTATTCCAAGGTAAAGATGACGCACTTCACTTTTTCGTGCTTAACTGAAATGATCTTGTGAAAGTAGACAATTGATTCCTTGGTCATAATAAAGATTTTCTAATTTTAAAGGTATTTAGGAATTTAAAGCCATTCGATATTTGAAATTTAGCTAAAATAAAGAAAGATTGTCTTTTTAGACTCAGCTTCATCATCCTTTCTCAATATTTTAAGAGAGTATTCTTTATAGAAACTGTGAATTATTTGTTATTAAAGAGTATTGTACGTTTCCTCTTTAACTTCTTTTACGAAACAAGCTTCTTGTTTAGGTTATATTATTTCATTTTTAATCTGAATAAAGGGTATTTATTCTGTTATGATTGTTTTCTCTACTTTTTCAACAACTTTTCTCTACTTTGTTGTCTTTTTAACTGCAGAAAAATCTTCTTACTTTTCAGAATCACTATCATCCGAAAAGGAAATGTTTGAGGCTTCTTCCTCTGGATACATTTCAGGGATGTATTCTGTAGCATATGACCGAGATGTAAGCCATTATAATTATGTCTTATCATGAACATGCTTATAACCGATATGGAGGGACTATCTTCGTTCATTTTCTTTCATGACGTATGTCTGCTTCTCAAGTAACTCTCTTTTTCTACGATCATCACTATTTTGCAATTCAGTTTGCCTAATCACCTCAAATTCGATTCTCTTTTGCACCTGATTGCTTGAGGAGTTGATGAGATTAAAGGCTCCGTCTTTACCGAACCGATCATACCACCATTAAAAGGTTAAAGGTCCAGAAGATTTAAATTTTTGCATGTGAAGTTTAATGTCCTCCGCTTTTTTAAAAGGTTTTTGTAGTTAATAATTTGTAAGCCTAAATTCATTTTGATCGTTTTCTCCGTTGTAAATCTTGAATTAGTCATAATGTCTGTGGGGAACCTTGGCATTATCCAAGTCAATAATCCACTCCAAGACTCCTATATCCTTGGATTTATTGAGAAGAATTCCAGTCCTGTTTCGCCTTTTGTTAAACATCTTCCCTACCATTTCCAACTTCTTCATCTTATCATTATTATATCTACGAAGGTCATTAAGTCGTCTTCTATACTCCTCTCGCTGCGGGGAATGCATGGGACAATTGCTCAATAATTCTTCTAGTTGCTCTTCACTTTCTTCTTAAAAAAATCTGACAGGTTTTTCGTGAGAATGTGCTTTTTCCTAATTTTAAATTTCCTTGGAACTTTTGATTTAATAAGCTTTGGTTGAAGCAATATTTTCCCATACTGATAGATATCCATTTA
>Ga0302268_1000935_pt1 | contig 17591 bp, 16 predicted proteins | sample III_Bog_E2_1_FD_194554 | JGI IMG/M metagenome (GOLD analysis project Ga0302268, IMG submission 194554) | Peat permafrost microbial communities from Stordalen Mire near Abisko, Sweden - III_Bog_E2_1 | ecosystem: Environmental > Terrestrial > Soil > Wetlands > Peat | place: Sweden: Abisko... | reverse complement strand
CAAATCAACTGCTACCTCCGTAGGAGGGATGAATTAGTAACACGAAAACCAACTTAATTGGGAAGCCGTATCAATGATTGCCTTCATTTATATTTTTCCAAGAGCTAGTGATCAAAGGAATAGGCGCCATAATGAAAACCAGTTCCGGAGTTATTCACCGTCAGTACACATTTTTGACACACCAACAATCTCCTCTTCCAACTTCTTCTTGTCATCCTTGTCCCTTTCCCTTCCATCTCCATCCATGTTGAAATACTAAATAACCTTTAATGATAATTAATCGGCCCAATGATGCAGCACTAGGGAACCGGGCGGCTGTCCCAATTTTCTCTTTTCCAGCCTGTCAACCTATCTTTTAGTCAGCAGATTACCAACTTTTTTCACCATTGTTACACAGCTATTAAATTAATAATTATTTGAAATATAATACATAAGATAATTAAATTGGTTATGAAGGAGACTTCAGGGAACTGGCGTGGCATAAATAACTCTTTAAAAATAGATTACTTTCGGAGGCAACCCCATGACCAAGACTGCAACAAATGTCGGTTTGAATGTTATTGAGTTGACAAAAACTACAATAAAATATTTTAAAACATGCAAGTAATTGATCCAAAGACTCAAAACTTAGATTTTGCCTTTATGACTTTGTGGGAGATATTCGAGGAATGGGTCTATTTCAAGGAATAGACAATGAAAAAGTAGAGAGTGAGGAAAGCTGCCTTAGTAAATTAGCTTTACTTTAATAAATTTCGCGAGTAAATTATCCTCACTCTTTATAAAATAACTGATATTATTATATCCAAATTGACTATAAATTACGATATACGCAATAGAAACAGCAATTGATGGAATTCAATAGGTATCAGATTCCTCCAGATTTCTACATATGCTAATTACATCAATAAGCAGCTCTTGTTTATGATGCCAGTGGAACTTATACGCATAAGTGTCCTTGCTGCTAAAGAAGCGTCGGCAGCAAAAAAATGCCAATATGTAGCAGTACTGAAAAGTTGATGAGGATAAGTGACTAAATTCCTCTTTACTTTTCATCTGTAAAATCAGTATTTGTTATGCTGCTCTTTTTTATGACGGCTCTAGTTGGACAATTTAATTTTTCTTCCTCAGTGTCAGCAATTACATTCAATTTGGAAGTACCCCAATATGGAATACAAAAAATTCAATTGGGATTTATTGATACAAGTCGAGCAATGCGTTTTGGCTACTTTTGTGCCTTTACTGTAATGATCCTGATGATTCGTGGGTACCTTAAAAAATGCAAGTATGGGGTGAAAAGTGTAATTAACAAGATCAGTAATCGGAGCGTAATGATGTTTAACGTCCATCGAAAAGCCACAGTTAACGAAATTCTAGAGGCGTTCAATCAAGAAGATATTGAGTAGGTGGTTTTGACCTATCGAGCGAAGAATTACAGTGATTGCTTGTAGTCGATTTATCGATTAAAAAAATAGTTGTATCTTGTTACTCACTAAAAAAGGAAGAACCATGACAATATCAATAAAATAAAAGATAATATTCAAAAGGAAATCAATACAGCCAAGTTAATAACTGACAATTTACGACATCCAGACAATCGTCTTGACTTTGTCTTTGTAACCTTTAGCAAGGAGGAATATAAGAAAAGATTCATGGCGAGATACCAAACTAATATCTTTTCAAGGCTGTTTTATAAATTGTGTTCATGTTGCTCCAAAAGCGCAATTAAAAATCAGCATATTTCAGTAATAGATGCACCTGATCCGGAAGATATCGACTGGCTAAACCTATAAGCGAGTTATTGGACCAAAAAGATCCATCGGATGGCTTGCTACTACATGTCTTTCGCCATCCTTATTTACGGTATCATGTTCCAGTATGAGATTGGCACTCTTCCTTTTCAAAGTTTTTACTAATCCATTATCAAGAGTTTTGTGGTTTTCGTTGTCAATTTCTTTATTATCAGCTTACTCAACTACACAACCTATGAAGTATAAAAACATTAAATCAATACCAATAAAATCCTGAGTCTCGTCAAGAAATTAACTTTCTTCATTTTTCTTAATTTGTCAATGAGTCCGCTCGTTGTCTATATCTACTCTCGGTATCTAAGTGCTGATACTCTAAGCACAACTACACCTTTGGACAATCTTTGCTTTTCAGTGTTGGTTATTTGCCTTGGGGATATACTAAAGCCAATATCCGAATATTTCAATGTGTAAAGAATAATGAGATATATTAGCTTCAGACGGGAATTATCTAAAGAGGAATAAAGTGAGATGACTCAATAATAGGCTAACTTAGCTTTTGAACCCATCCCTTTCCCCATTGCTTCCTTTTACTCCATGCTAATTTCGTCACTTCTTCTCACTTCATTCTTCCTTTCGTGTTTTCAACTTTTAATAGTGATATAACTGGTATCCTGTGGTCTACTATTTATTTTATCCAAAGCTATGCTTCTGAGGGTTTGTAAGGAACCCATTGGGTTGAGTAATTAAATAGGTATTCTAAGTCAGAGACTTGTCGCCTTTGCCATCTACATTTATTGGATTGGGGATAAGGTAATGTATTTTTTCCTGATAGAACAATAAAACAATTCCTTCGCACAATATCTCTAAAATTACGAGGTTTACGATATTATCGAACTGTGTATTCTCGTATTCGTGTTCTTTTTATCTCCAAAATTGATGTCTATGATTTCTCACAGATTAGCAGACAATGAATAAATTACCCAAAGTTTCATTCAAAAAGCAAACCTAAATGAAAACCGCATGACCTATGAATAAGTAAACTCAATTAAAAAGATCGAGGCTGAATATCTGAAGTTCTTCAGCGCGATGGATTGATATTCCACTAGATACCTTTTTATTCAACTCCCTTATATATAGATTAAATATTTACTGATATAACTTTTTTGGAACGTGATCTTTAAATACAATTTAATTGCTGTTTCTTTTTATCCTTCTTTATAACAATATAATGCGAAGAGAGAATAGATCCCCTTAGCCATCACCTAACAAAATCAACTCAAAACATCCATTACTTCAATTCATTTCGGAAATGTCGAAAGATCAGTACAGTACTTTTTCTTAACTTTCTCAAAAATGTACGGTACTTTAAAATTCTATTGCCAATATCGAAGAATACGTGGCACAAATGGGTGAGAAAATGATGAGTTTTAACAAAACTTAGTAATCAGATATGCTTGGTAGTCTGAAGATGAAACAGTATTAGTTCATTATAGGATAGCTGAAGAATACAGTCAGTAAGCAAAGCAAGAAGGAGGAAAGACTTCTCGAGGATTTATAATGCGAAAAGAAGAAGGTGTAGAAGTATAGATAAGAAGCATTTAAACAATAAGCTAAAAATGCATCGTTTTCTGAGAAGATCGCCAACCTCGAAACTAAAATAATAGAAAAAAATAAGTAGATCGGATCATTAACGCTATCCCTGCAAATGACAAAATCATAAAGCGAAAAAGATACGTAGAATCGTCGCAGATCAAGTAATTCATTGATTAACAGTCAAGCCATTCATGGCACGGAGTAATATCTTTAACTCTAGCAAAAATTAGAGGAACTTTAAAGATAGTTTAATAGTGAAATGGAGAAAATGATCAATAAGAATAGCCAGCTCAATACCGACCTAAAAAAGAAGCAGGAATAATGTGAGGAGCAGAAGGTGAGCAACAAACTTTACAAAAAATAGTTGTAAGAGTTAAAAATTGGGAAGTATTAACTTGATATTAAGCTGAAACAGCAAATCAACCTGTACAACGAGTTGGAATAGACCAATAATAAATTGATATAAAAAACTAACAGCAATGAGATTCTACTCCACAAACAAATTCAGTAATATAAAACCAAGGAAAATGACTATAAAAATTAGTACAAAAGATAGAAGAAGAATTTTAGACTCGTACTGAGTGTCATTGCAGAATTAGTTAACGGAAATAATAAGTATTATCTCACCTCCCATTCGATTAAAGAACAAGTTGAAGAAATTAGAAAATTGCACGAAAAGAACATCAAAAAGAAAGTTTAAAATTACGTGCGTGAAGCTGAGTTCTACCAAGCGTAGTGTCTAAAATTAAAAGTTAAAATAGAAGAAAAAGATCAAAAAAATCAATAAATTGAAAATAGGGAAGCAAACAGTAAATTAATTAAGATGTAAATGAGTCATGACAAATAGACTTAGAATGATCATGGCGAAAAGAATCACGAAGGTAGTTTCATTAGTCGAAGCGTGGACAAGGGTGAAGAGGAAAAATGCCGTGGGGTTGAAGAGAAATACATAGCTAAACTATAAGCCTTGAGGAAAGATATAAAACTCAAGCAGACCAAGATTAACTAGCTATAGAAAATGCAGCAAACCGAATTTGATCATAGTAAAGAGAAGATTCTCGAGCTATAACTCTCAATATCAGAAAAAATAAATGAAATTCGTAAATTCGAGTTGAAAGCCAAATAGAAATAATACGAGATTAGCGAGTTAAAGAATAACATGAAATAGCTCTAGGCAAAGATAATAAGTCTAAATGAAAAGATGGAGAATGAAAAATAAGCAAGTAGCAAGCTGCTCCAATCTAAGGTTCAAAATTACGAATAGAAGTTAAAGAATCTAAAAACTAGTTTTAAGTAGCTCTAAAAGAAGGAGCAATAAAAGACTATTAAATACAACAAACTCAAAACCAAGTCAGAAAAATACTAAGTTTAGGTATCGGAGTCTCTCAAACGCAAAAATGTTCAGATAGATCAGTTGCTGAAAGAGAACAATAAGATTAAAATTTAGATTAAACTTCTGGAAGAAAAAATAAACATCAACCAGATCATCTAACAGTAAGTCTCTAATAAAACACCGAATGCTGCCGTCAACCAGGATCTTATTGATCAAATAGAGATGGAAAGAGATCGAATAAACGCTGGTTTGGCAGACAAGCAGAAGCAGTGCGAATAGCTTATTGACATCAATGTTAAATTAAGCAATGATCAAATTACAATCAAAAAATAGGTTATTGAGCTTAAAGTCAAGATCTAAGAGATGATGAGAAGCGAACGAATTTTGCAGTAGTAAAACCGTTTTGCGAAATAGAAGATATAATAACTGAGTAAGGCTAGCAACTCTTAAAATGAATAAAGGCATTCTTATTTTAAAAAATAATTGTAAAAAAATGTAATTAATAGCAAAAAGATGGAGCAGGCTCTTTCTAAGCTGACATAAGAAAAATAATCTTTCAAAAAGCAGTTGGAAGAGGCACACAATGAGCTCAATAGTCTCAAGAGCAATTTTGAAAAGCTGAAGGATAAAAATACAAAAATGTCTAATTAGATTTTGGATCTAAAGGAGAGTACTAAGAAATCTGCTGTTGACTATTAACGCAAGCTGTCAGAATATGCTACTAAGGAAGAGCAGCTAATTACCATCATTAACTATAAAAATAGATAGAGTAGTCATGCGATGAGAAGCTCAATGATTGGAGAATAGGCTTAAGAGGAGTAAAAAAAGATCATGTTTAGTCAATAAACTAATACTGATAGTAAAGAAATGAAGGAAGTAGAGATAAATACTGACCCCATTATCTTTTCTAACAACTAATCATTGGTAAAAGAGGCAGATCACCAGATTATTCCCTCTGAATTGATATTTGAAGAGTTAAACGAGGATGAATAAATCGACAATACTGATAAAAAGTAGAAGGAGTCACCCAAAGCCGATGGAAAGAATGAACCTAATCAAGGAGTCAACTATTTTAGCGATTTGATTATGACCAACTAAAATATGGATGACCATTTCGAAATTTGTGAGGAGGGATAATAAATTAATATCGGCCAAACTGCCATCAATCTTCAAATCAAGGAGGTGTTCAATGCTCTCAGAGGAGAGATATAAAAAGTGTTTAACGAGTAAGACATATCAATTTCAAATTTACGTGTCTTGCCTAAGCAGTTGTAGGATGATTTCAACGAATTCCTCGTTTACATAAAGTAGAAGATAATTGAAATCAAAAGCGAAAATAACTTATCTTTCATTATGGTGTAGGCCGGTAACTAGCCTTCTCTTTAAAACATTGAACTAGAACTTCAATAGTTTATTACCAAGGATACTAAAGAGTATGTTAAACTGAAAAAAATCATTGAGGAAAAGTAATCTCTTATTTCAAGTCTGATGAACGAGAAAACTTAGCAAGAAAACACAGTATCTTATTTATGATTTAGATTAATCAGCTAACGGTTTAGAAAGAGGAGGTTGAAGAAGAGAACGAGAACCGTTTTATGAATCAGTGTAATGTGTATAAACGGGAAATCAAAGAGCATAAAAAATTAAATGACCTTTTGGAGATGAGTTGCCAGAGTTTGAAGAATATCTTTAAGAATATGTTATAGATATGGGTGGAGGATGGCGACAATGAGGACGATTTGAGGGATAACCTTGTTCTGTATGCAAATATCTGCAAATTAACTGACACTGAGAAGAAGAGACTAGGAGTTTACCTGCAAACCTATAAGGAATTTAAAAAAATCAGGTGATTTAATTATTTATCTAAATTATTTAACCTTTCTTGAACTGAAGTTAAAATGATTAGGCAATTAATAAATAATGTAATTATGCAATAACTAAAACAAGACGTATAAAATTAAATAAGATAGGACTCTTTATAAAATCATTTGATTTATATTTAAACAATCACTTACCCGAGCAAACACTATTCCATGATAATTAAATAGACTATTAACTTTTATAAGCTATTTTGACCATTCTTTTATAATTAGTTAGATTTTATGAGGAAACATATCAGTAGCTCCACGCCAAAGGAAAATCCTTATCATCAAATGTTTATCTCCGCTTGGAAGCATATTCTTGGCTAGTGTCCAGATCCTTGGGTAGTATTTTCGAATGGGACTTGTGTGATGTTGCCTTCTAAAACGCCCAATCCTGCCAAAGCGGCAATCTAATTTATAACATAATACGGGCCTGTCTATCCTGGCTGCTCACATGGAGATTTCGACATGAAGGGACTCAAGAAATATTAAGGATGGATTGTAACCAGTCACATGGGTGGTTTGGTGACTTACGTTAGTCCATAATAGTTATTTGACTAAGAGGGCATTATGATTGGTCTCTTTGGAAGGAGCAAGCGAAACAAAGATTCCCAATAAAGAAAAATTATTCATATTAAGAAGGAATCCAAAAAATCTTAAAAATGATTCCCTATCATTTTAACATTATTTATAAATATATCATTGCGGCTCTGATAAAAAGTATAGCTGCATTATCTTACTCCCATGACAAATTTTATTACTAAAAACTTATTTGAGGAACCATATATCTTTACTCATTAACTAAAAATATAAATTATTATGATAGAACAAACTTACAAATAACGAATGGGAAAAAGAGTAGACATAAAATAAAATAGGAATTAATAATTATTTTAACGAAGGGCAATATTAACTATGGATGCAAGCATCATTTTTGTTTGGGACCATGAGTTAACTTTTTAATGTATTTTTTATATTAGATTTAGAACCAAGTTCGAACCATTGATTTAAGGATATCCAAGTTGCGATAAAAACGATGCATAGGCTTTATTGATCGTTTTGGTATCACTAACTTTTTTTTAGATTTCCCCTTTTATTTTACTATACTATGATTCATTTTCTACATATCCTATATTTCCTCTAACTATCTGAGATAAGCCTCATAAATAAAACGATATTTCTCACTCTCATCCTTGAGGTAGGCCAAGCAAATGATCCTATTATTATTCGTATTGTAAAACTGTTCCTTGAACAACCTTAAGTGAGGATAGTCAAGCATCATCTTCTCAATATGGTTATCCACAAAATAAAGCAAACAGTTCAGTCTATTATGGTATTTACTCTTCCAAGTCCGTTGAATTAACTTTATTTTACCACGGTATTTGTTTGCAGAATTGAGACAGTTATTCACCATTAAAGGAGGGAAGAGAATTTGGAAGGTTGCTATACAAATTTTTGAGGCTTTCTGATTTTCATATTTATGGATAAGTTTAGCTTATAGCCCTATTGAAGATGTTGCGTCCATCATAATCCTCCTATGCTTATAAGGAAACATTTCTATGGTTTTTTGGTGTGCCATTTTGAGGTTTTTGATAAATTTTTTGCAAAGATAAAGTATTTTATACTGCATTTTATCCTTCTTCGACTTGGCCTAAATATTGAGATTAGTACTGCTGTTCCTACGTTGACGTTGTTGATAAAAAAAATTGTGTTAATAATCAGCACTATATCTTTGTTCAATCTTCTTTTCCTGACGTTCTCCTCATTATAAATTTTCTGAATGGAATAACAGGTACTTGGCTAGATTCGATCATCCTCTTGCATTTGCTAGCGGTTTCCTTCAATTATTTATCTTTCACTTTGAATATGTCAATCATTTATTTATTCCTTTTTGCCTATGATTGTTTTAGGTCAACATCACTTTTTTAATATTTTGAACTGCCTAAAGCTAGGGCTTTACTATTTCTAAGAACTTTCAAACTTTCCGTTTTTGATCTAACGAAAGCAATAGAAGATCCTTTAGAAGGAGAACGAGGAGAATCGTTCTTTTATTCAGGCGATATGTTTGGCTTACTAGAGTGATGAGGCAGCTCTTGCTTGCTCATCACATGAAAATCATCCAATTTAATCATCTTGTCTATCTTTTATAATTTCAACGGTTTTGATCGACTAAATTGTTTATAATTTATCTCTGGACTGCCACTTAATTTAGCAAGAATTGGAATCTGCTAATCAACAGTCGTACGCAACCTGTCATTTAAAGAAATCTTATTGTATTATTGGAATTTAACCTAAGACATCACTCGTTAATTCCTTTCAAAGCCAATGAACTCTACCTTAAAGTCCACCATCATGAGTGATGCTCCTGCCATGAAAGTAAAATAAACGTTTCTAACCATTTGATTCCCTTTATTTTTGAGTGTAATCAGCATATCCTTGGTGACTGCTATCTTAAAATCATAATTCTTTTGTTTGTCCGGTGAACAGTTTTAAAAGATAGACATCTTATTCTGTTGCTCTACTCCTGGATACTCTTGATCATAACCGATATAAAGAGTCCCTTAATTGCGCACATTCTTTATTAAAACCCTCATCGGAAATATGTAATTGAACATCTCAAGATAATAGTATTCCTGCGAATAGGCAAATAGATTCAATTTGTACACATGGTCCAACTCTATCTTTTTATGAGAAGTCAGCTTACTAAAATCATGGTCCAACTAATTCAGTAACGTCTTTTGATTTGCTGCATTGTTCATAAAGAAATTAACGCGGGACTGTTCCATGTCATATCTTCGTATTGCCGCAAGGGCCTATATTGATTGGAAGGTACAATTTAAGTCTTAGTGATGATTTCGGTATTGAGTCGCTTTCGATAGGTAAAGTTATTTTTATTAGTCATAAAAATTATAGCCATCAGTCAGTGTAGATCAAATTATCGATGAGTTAAATGGAATCAATTTTATCCAATAATGCAGTTATGATCTGATAGTTTATAAAGCATATCGTGGAGATGATTCAATATAATAGTCAAGGACTATCTATTTATTAGAATGAGTATGCAAGTAGTTTATAAAAAATAAGTCCTTTAGACTTGCCATCCCATCTTACAAAAACTTCTATTCGAATAATATTCTTTAATGAGCAAGCAGTATTCAAAGATGATTATTTATAATATTATGGAGTAATAGATTCCCACCAACAAGCAAAGATTTGTGCTTCCAGGCTAAGCCATAACCATCGAAAACGCAAAGATCAATAAAAATAGTTTCTATTAAGAGAACTCACAGTTAAAGCCTCTCTACTTCGGCTATCTCTTTCAACAAGATATCGGAGGACATCCATACTTGGACATCATCAAGAGAGTAACCACCTATATACCTGAAAAAAATCAATTTGTTGTGGGAACCATCAAAAATAAAACAGCAGACAACTTCATCATTGATATCAACTCTCCAATGGACGGAATATTAGGTGTACTTTAGTTTGATGGGGCCACCAAAAGAAATAAACCAAATCTGAATGTCGGTGACATTGTTTATACTCGGGTGGCCGAATATAGCAAGTTTATTGGAGCCAGGCTATCGTGCCTAAATTCTGGCTATTCATCGAAAAACGCGCTCGGATAGCTAAAAGGAGGGATGATCGTGTACGGCCTTCGAGGAAGAGAGAAGGAGCTGTAATCCAAATTATAGATCATCTCAAAGTTTTGTCAATTCGAGGTGGCAATGGGTAAAAACGATATTTTTTGGTTCAGTTGCTCAAACGTTAAAACATAAATGGTGTTATTCAACATCTTCAGCGAGATACTCAAGGGATGTTCAGATTAGCTCTTCCAAAACCTCATTAAGTTGCTCGGTAAATGATTAATCCTTTTATGTTTATCTCCACCAGTATTTAAAATAGATATCAGATCATTTGTGCCACTTGCTGGTAGTGCAGATAGAACTCATCCTCCTTCTCAACCGTTCCGAATTGAATGTTAAACTTGTCTTTATTTTTTCTGTTCTTCAGTTCGATGATGCCATCAGGAGTGGGGTCATTGACTTTGAGATCCTCTAAACTAATTTATAGGCTGATGTCCTTCTCCTCCTGTTTGTAGAACAATATTTTGTTGTCAAATGTGAGGATCATGTTTAGATCCCGCTAGTTTTCACTTTTTCTTTCTAGCTATTTGGATCGATCAGTGAAGAGGACTTTCCATCTGGCAATGGTTATTTCGTTGAGGAATTCATCAAATATGCTATAGAACTCATCCTAAAGCTCCTTATAGGCGCAATCAGTTTTGTTAGTGTCCAATTTGAGACGATTTAACCTCTCTTTCTAATTTTGAATTCCCTAAAATCGATCCTTAAAGTATCGTTTCACTTTTTAAAGAAAATCCTGCCTAAAGCATTTCTAATACAACCCCGAAATATAATCCAAATTATCGCATATATTCTTATACATCTTGAGTTTGCTATTGATTTCTTGAATTGTAATAGAATACAATTTAAAGCTGAGTTAGTTATGATATTCCTTATCCTTGTTGATGTCCATGATCAGCTATAATATTTTTGAAAGCTAGAAATGCTTTCGGATGTTTTTCTTTGAGTAGATCAACTCCTTCTTCTGGTTGAATCTTTGGTTTGCTTTGATGCTGTATTGTTCGTATTGATATTTTAGAGAAGCAGTTTATTCGTAGATTTGCTTCAGTTAGCTGAATTCACAATTTGTTGCTCCGATGAACTTACCAAGAAAATCATTCAAATTAATTAGTCCTTCCTTAATAGTCTCAAACTCGTCGACGAATTCTTTAAATTCCCGAAAAGAAGATGAAATTTAACTGGATTTCTATTCCTTTTTAATTCTGCTAAGAAAGTAGTACTGCACATTAAGCATCTTATTAAACTACGTGATCTAATTTTTGAGCTCTACATGATTTCTCTACATCTTTTAAAATGTTAGACTGACACACTAACTATAAACTTCACCCACGACCTAGTTCTTCTTCTTTTACCATTCCTGCAAATGAGTTAGTATTACTCCTAACTTTTAAAAGTAAACATTATCAATAATCTCATCCATAACGACCTTGCTCATCCTAATATAATTTATATTCCATCGAAGCATCCTATTATTTTAATAAAACTACAAAGAGGGAACAAAATTATGGAAAATCAAACGATGGACGTCGATAAGGTTGTACTGTTAGACCGGGTCTGATGTTTTGATATTGATAAATTTGCTATTTTGTTTTTGATACTTTTGTAACTTTATTTTTTCAGCTCGTTTCCAATTCGCTTGGCAATTGACATCTCATTTTACTTGTTATAGAATTTGAGGGTGAACTTAAAATCTTTATTGATGTAGCTACCTTGCATCTCTTAGTATTCGCGTAGAATCTCATAGTCGAATAAATCATTTTTTAAACAGAATGATTTTCTTTCACGATATTAGGGGAAGAACCAATTATTTTTATGCATCAATTACTGTCGGTACTACTTATCTTTCTTCTGTAAGATTTTGTATATCTTTTTGCTGGGTTTCACAATTTGCATGTATAAACCCAAATTAAATATCCGTTGATTGAAAGCGGTCGAATTGAGTAGAAAAGTAGTGAGTCTTAAATTATCATAATTGAGTAAGTATTTAATGATGCTAATATTATTGAAGTCATAGTCTTTGAAAAAATTGATTTGGGATAAAATAAATTCTATCTCAAAGTTGTTCGAGTACTTTAGATTTAGATTCATATAGTTTATGAGGTCCTTTTATGATTGGAGGAAGAGGTTTTATTTTTTGCTGAGAGATTAGATATGTTCAAGAAAGTTACAGACACGTTGATGCTAATTTGATGATTCTGACAAACATTTAACTATATTTTATAGTGATGCCATTTTAAGAGATTATATCGGCAATAAGTCAGGAATCAGCAGCATCAATCTATCAGCGAGGCCCAAGTTATCAGATACATTTTTATGTTTCACTAACAGCTCCAATACATTATGTTTCCGCTTATTTTTTGCTATTTCAAATATCTTATTGATAAAATCATCATTAAAATAAGGCATTAATTGAGTGAGCAGTTTCTCGTTATTATTTTCGATTATGTCCTCGCAGATTTCTATAATTTTGGGATTGTTCCAGTCAAATATTGATTCTGCAATGATATTTTATATGCTAATGATTTTATGACCCTCCTTATTACTCAGAGCTGAGGAATAAGTCTTTTAGGATCGATGGGAGATGAATTAATGAAGAATAATTATTTGCGACAATGATAATATATTCACACTAATTACTTATATTTTGTTATCGCGGAGGTCCAATAACCTCAATCCTCCTTTGTTGGGTACTTCCAATACTTGACTTATGTTGTTATGGCTGACATTTAATTTTTGCAATGCTTTGGATGAGACTTTTGGCATACTCTTTAATTTGCAATGAGGTAACTACAGCACTCTTAGGCAATCTGCTTTGATCTCAATACTAACTGTTAGAATCATCTCGCATTTTCTTATTACAAGCACCTCAATATTAGGAGGCAAACTAGGAAAGATATGATTGTCAATGTTGGAGTTAAATAAGGAAATTTGACTGATGACACTTTTGTTTCGGCCGTTGATTTATCTTTCAATTTAGGCACAGCTCTTGCGGCTATTTAGGGTTAATAGACTTTATTGGATTTTAATCTGGGATACTTTCATGGCTGTGTCAAATTTAAAATATTATAAACGGCAATTAGCGGCTTAAAACACGACTGCTTTATAAAGAATCATCAATAGAAAACTTTCATTAATTATTTAAAATTATTAAAATTGAGGCCACATAAAGATTCTATGATCAGAAGAAGTCTCTAATATCGAAATTATCTTAATCGCTCTCCTCCTCATGCTCATAAACATTACCTCCCCAATTATAGTTTGCCTGTTGATTATATTGCTGTTGTTGTACTTGTTCTTAGCTTTCCTCTTCTTACTCTTACCCTTACCCTTACTCGTTGATGCCTAGTTGTACCCTCAATCCCTTCTGGCATTTCTAAAAAGCTGTTCCAATGAATCCTGGAGGTCGATTTGCACATTGAAGGCATAAAGAATATCCACATGGACCGCAATCAAAGTATTAACTTTTAGTGACTTTCATACAACCATCACAAAACTTTAAGGTTTCCACGTGATACTCCAGTTTTAGCGGGTGCTTGTTGGGACAGAACTATATTAAATTAAAATTACTTGATTGCAACGGGGCGGATAAGCGTTATACAAACTACCAAGACAATCATTGCAATAGTTCGTTTTGCAAGTCTTGCAATAAATACGCTCAGTGTTGGCATAGAATTTTTTTTTGCAATCAGTGCCCGCACATGTGTAGACCAGATCAAAATCATAACTAAACGAAGTTTTAACCATTGGATGTCTCTGCCAATCCACAAAGTACGAAGGCACTTCTTAAACCTTAGCTGGAGCCTATCTCATCAGTAGTTATGAAATTGTAGCGCACTGCATGCAAACTTCAAAATTTGCTTTTACTTTATCCCCAGATGCTTTAAAAAGAAATGGACATGAAAAGCAAGCTAAATGCAGTTCGCCATCCTTTTTTACTTTCTGGCAAAATGTACATTTCCAGGTATTTTTGTCTGCACTTTACTGTTTTTAAGCGAATTATTCTAGTGAAAAAATACGAGTGTTGTAGACTTTCTTAAAATGTCTGTTGCACGCGCATTTACAGGCCTATTCAGCTGTGCTTTAGACATAATGAACAGAGAGATCCTGCATTTAATTTAATTGAGTGAGAGAGGGCAGGAAGCAACCCATGCATTTGGCACATAGACCAACCTTACAAGTTTAACAGACTCCCATACCATTTTCATCATCAAATAATACCTTTTGATTGCATCCGAAACACTGAAACTCCCAAAGCTGTAAAATATTTTTCTTAGAATAGGTTATTGCGTGGCCTTTAGGGCATTTCCTAAGCTGAGGCGATGCGAAATTGCTGCTTAAATAACTACGACCTGTTTGATCCTTGTAAATGGAAGGAATGTCGAGAGCAGTATAGCTGCATTGTATGCATCGATAGTGTCCTTGGCTGCAGAATGCGCCCACAGTCAAATATTGTTCCGGAATATTTATAGGGGTTGCATTATTGAAGCAGCTGAGACAGATTAAATTCCTATCCTCGGGAAGGGTTTGAAACTCCATCTTTTACTTGCAGCCTGTGCAAATCTGAGTTAATAAATTCTTACCACATCGAGTTCAATAGATTCGCCATTTCCTATTCGCCTTTGAGTCTCATAGAGAAATGGAGCTTCCAGCCAAGAGCAGCCTATAATAGTTCGAACGGCTGTGGCTTGAGAATCAAAGAGAATGGTTGTGGGAAACTATGTGATTTGAAATTTATTGCAAAGATTCTTGATATTAGGATTAGTAAAACTAGCAATTGAAATCTTGGGAATAGTTTTATTAGGCTGCATGCACATCTTGCTTTGATGGTATATCATTGCATCCTTCATTATCTGACTGGCTGAAATATTCTCACAATGGAACAGAACAATCAGCGACTTGTTTTTTGCACACTCAGACCGCAGTTGGTTTTCATCAGTTATGGAGATGGCCAGCTCGTCTCTCTGTAAAGATAGGCATGAGGTTTTGGGGTTGAATTTTTTATAATCTGCAGTGCATTCCTTACAAAGGTAGCAATTACAATAAAAGCAGTAATCGTATCGCACACTGGTGTCAGTCATCCGATCACAAAAATTGCAGACAGCAGACACATTTTGAGTGCTATCGTTGCCAAAGAAGTAATTACCAACCAAACTCACCATTTCATGACCATGGAAACATTTCTAAATAGCAATAAAGTTACCCTATCCACTTTTTAAACTAGTAGGACACTATCTTTTTGTCTTTCCTGAACTAAATCTTCAGCCTAAAAATTCATGCTAATATCAGGACGCTCGAAGTCTTCGTATTGCATCATTAACTAGAGAGTAGGACCAAATAGACTTCTTTCGAGTTCATAGATGTAGTGACAGAATTCATAGTTAAGCTTGGTTGTTTTGGAAATGTTGGCATCGTCAATGCAGAGTTGCGCCTCTCCTACGAGCACATCACCATACCTGAAATTGATGAGTAAATCTCGATTGTTGGTTTCGAATCTGTTTTTGACTCTGATAACTTCAAATTTTTTTCCACTTTTTGTGACTTGAGTATTTTGCATTTTGGTGAGCAGGCCAACAATTTCCTCAGCAGTATTGCGCTTTATCTTGCATCTGAGTAGATCATAAATGTTAAAAATAAACTCCTTCCTTTTTTGTTTGCTTTCATTGAATTTGGCTTCCTCCAGTAGATAGCACAAGCAATCAATCACTAATTTGTGAGTTGAACCCTGAATATAGGACTTGAAGAAGAAATTGTCAGCTATCTTGGACTTTGTTCTGATAAATTAGATGAATGCCTTCGTCCTTTTTAGTTATGGACATTTTTAAAGCAAATTTTACGCCCATTTTATGAATACTCTGCGAACAGCACAAGCATTAAACTCTGATTTACCGTCTTTGGTGATAACCCCCACCTTAGGACATGCCAATACATCATCTGCCAAAATATTTTTCATATCACTTTTAAAGGTATCCTGCTCCTCAATGGCCTTTTTAAGTAGAAAATGAACATCAGCGTAAATAGTTTGAATGTTCAGATTTTAAGTATCTGAGAAGGACCTGCATTTAAAATTATCCAACAAGTTCATGTGTGTTGTCGTGCTGGGCACTTCCGGAAATTTTATCTTTTCAGTCTGACCTGTTTGAGGGTATCTGTCTTTAAGTTTACGGAAGATGCTAAATAGGGAATCATCTGAAAATTGCATAAATTCCACCAATGAACATCGGTCCTTTGAAATCACTGCATTGAGGCTTCCCAATCCTGCATCCACGAATTCCTTCAATTCGTATATTTAGAACATATACTGTTCAGCTACTTTTCTCCTGACTATTTTTTCCTCAACTTCCAAGTTAAAGAAATCATTGTGGGCCACTTCCCAAATATCGAGGATGGTGCGCTGCATCCACGCTGACTGAAGTGATTCGAAGTAGGAGATGGCATTAAATGATTCTCCTCCAACATTTCCCCAATAATTTTGTAGAAGGATATGTTCTAATACTTGTCTGCGCTTGATTCTAGTTTTAGTTGTCAATTTGCACATTGAGAGTTCGTACTTAAGATGATGATTTAAAAAATCATCGTTGAAGTTAACAAATAGTTCCAGGATTTAACGAGGTTCTCTTGGCTTCTTCTTGCTTGGAGTTGGTTTTGAATTTATTGCCACGGCTGATTTAGTTGGAGCCTAAGCTTGTTGCTGGGTTGGCTGGGACAACTGTTGAGGATAGCCAACTTGCTGGGTGGGCTGTGTAAACTGTTGAGGATAGCCCACTTGCTGTGGGGGAGGATAAGCAGTTGGCGTCTGAGCATAATTTTGCGGAGTGGAGCCATATGAAGATACTTGTGGTTGCCTATTTTGTGAATGCCCTTGTCCTCCCTGGTTGACATTGTTAACCATCTCATCAAAAGCGGCGATATCAGATTGTTCGCATCCCATTTTTAAAATATATAATGTATTTAGATATGATAAAAGAATTAACGCTAAATGTAACTTAACCAATAATTTTATTGTGAAGCAGAATGAATTCCAATTCTTTAAATTTAAATCCAAATAGATGGCCACATCAACTAATATGAGAGGAAAATTATTTATTAATTCATGTTTGAATAATTCATAATTAACTTCAATATTTTAAAATCGTACCATTGACAGGTAATATTATTATTATTATTATTATTATTGGTCTCAGAGGATCAATAATAATTTAATCTTCCACCATCGCCGGTTATTAGATTCTAATTAACAACTGGCATTCAGCTTAAATTTATATTTTATTTTAGTTTGTTTACAATAGTATGAAAATTCAAGGTCAATTCCGTCAACTCAGTCACTAATAGATTATCATTAAATTTGTTAATATTCTTTAATCCTAATTTCATTTAATTATATTGCGATTAGGTTCAATACCATTTAATA
>Ga0302268_1000928_pt1 | contig 17650 bp, 17 predicted proteins | sample III_Bog_E2_1_FD_194554 | JGI IMG/M metagenome (GOLD analysis project Ga0302268, IMG submission 194554) | Peat permafrost microbial communities from Stordalen Mire near Abisko, Sweden - III_Bog_E2_1 | ecosystem: Environmental > Terrestrial > Soil > Wetlands > Peat | place: Sweden: Abisko... | reverse complement strand
AAAAAACTTCATGTGAAATTAGTTCAATTTAACAAACAAAAAGAAGAGGATCAAAAGAATAGAACAATTTTACCAGATCTCGGCCGCTCAAATTATTATGATCGTTATAATGGAAATAGATATAGTTGAAGTAAAAAGAGTTGACAATTTATTTAGTTATTTATTTTTTATAATTATGAGAATTTACATTTTCAATATATTGATATACAGAAATATATAATTTATTGATTCTTGTTATTTAAATGTTTCATTTTTAGAACCAATGGTGGTAGAAAATATTAAAAAACCGAACTATAAATTTTATATAATTATATAAATGGACTTATAATTTTTATTTTTGATTGTCCACATATTATTTTAGTAAATATAAAATATTCTTTTGTTAACATTACATATGAAGATTCGGGCTCCATTTCATCTAGTACTTCATCATAAAATGGTTTCATATAATTAATTACATCTTTACATGATAATTCGGTAACAGAATTATCTTCATTAACTGTTATCTCAAATACTACTCTTTGATAGTTCCATTCTATTTTTGATATACCTTTTATTTCTTTGATAAAATAGTAATTAGAATTAATAGTTAAATCTGAATTGAATATAAGAAATATGTTCTTATAATTCAGTTCTTTTTTAAAATATAATTCTATCACATTTGTTTTTGTATTTTTCATACCTCCGCAAACTACAACTCTATCAATTATCTTATTTATATATTTTTTAATCAGCGATTTATTTTTTTCAATTCGTTTAATATTTTTTTCTATTTCATCAGCAACATTCAAATTTATAATACTTATTTTTAATTCTGAAATTTCTGTTTTCTTTTGAACGATAAGTTTATTTTGTGCTTTGATATTATTTTCTATTTCTTTTAATTGAGAATCAACATTAATATTATGCTTTATATTCAAATTAATAGCTCTTTGTTTTTGATTTTCAAGTTCATTAATTTCAACTGTTTCAATGGTGTGAATAAACTCATTAATATTTTGAATTTCATAATCTATATCTTCAGCTTTTTTTGTTTTTTTACTAACTTCTAATTTAAAATCTGAAAGTTTATATTTGATAAGATTCCATACAGCATTTTCAAGTGGTTCACATTTTATTGATTTAGTGTTAAATTTACATCTGGTTGTTCTGTCATGTTTTGTTTTCAGATTATCTAAACAAATATAGTTCCCAACTTTCACACCTGCTTTTCTTGTTAGATGTAATGATACCATTTTTTCACCACATTCGCAAAACATTGAATCTTTAAGTAAATATGTGTGTACTCTTTCTACACCTCTATTTTTATTTTTTGATAATTTTTCTTGAGCTTTTTGCCATATTTCCAAATCAATTATTTTTAGTCCATCTGGTAAAATAATTTTTTCAATCTCATTTGTTTTACTTCTTTTATTTATTTCTTTAAAACCAATATACCAAGTACTTTTTAATATATCTCTTATTGAAGAACCGCACCACCTCACTTTTTTTTGTCTAAAATTTACATTTCTATATTCTGTATCAGTTAAATATTTTTCATCCATGTTTCTCAAAATATTTAATTGATTAGCAATTTGATTTAAAGATTTATTTTCATTTACATATTGATTAAAAATATATTCAACTAAAAATCTTCTTTTTTCATCAACATATAAATCTTTTGTTTTCTTTGCAAAATCATTTTTATAATTATATCCTAGTCTCAACATTCCACCAATAAATTGATTACCCATTCTGTTTTTAGTTTGCTTTCCAAATTTCATTTTTTGAATTAGTTGCTTCGCATCTGTTTCTGCAAATTGTGCAAGAATTGCAACAATTAATTTAGTAGTATCATTCTGAGCTAAATCTGAATTTAGTGTATAAAGATTATTAGCTTTAAAATATATATTTACTTTTTTTTCAGTACATGTTTTTACTATGTTCTGTAAATTAATAGCATCTCTGGACAACCGAGCAACATCGTAGCACCAAATTTCATCAATTAAATTTTGTTCTACATATGACAATAATCTGTTCATTTCAGGTCTATCAGATTCAGATTTAAAGCCACTAATTTTTTCAGCAAATTCACCAACAAATTCAACATTATTGAAAGTATTTAAATAACCATCTAAAGCTTCTTTCTGATAAACATAATCTTGATGGTCAGTACTGTTTCTTAAGTAATAAGCTATTTTTTTCATGATTTAAACTTATTTGGCTATCAGTAACATATAAATATTATACATTTGCATTGTTTTTTAATGCTTCAAAGATAACTAAAAAAAATGAATGTTGTGTTCATATATAGTATATATGCGAATGCTTCGAACAACATTTTTAATTGATGAAACCGGCACTATCATAAGGGTAATTTTGCCTAAAGAAGTGAATACAAAAGAGCATGCAGCACAGATTTTAAGACTGTAAAAAGTCCTAAAATTTAATAATTAATAAACTTAGGAAATATGAAAACTGACAAAGTGATTTATTGGGTTAGTACTACCTTAATTACAATTATGATGTTATTTGCCGGATATGCCTATTTTACAAGTCCAATGATAAAATCCGCATTTATTCATTTAGGTTTTCCTAATTATTTCAGACTGGAATTGGCAAGCGCCAAAATAATAGGATCGTTAGCATTAATTCTACCATTGATTCCTTCAAAAATAAAGGAGTTTGCTTATTCCGGATTTACAATTACGTTCATTTCAGCAATTATTGCTCATATTTCAAGTAACGATCCAATTAAGGTTATTGTTAATCCTGTTATAGCATTCATAATTCTTGCAGTTTCTTACATATATTTCTTGAAAATTCAAAAGTCGGTTAAATAAAATAATTGAAATCAAGGATACGTAACTTTGTTGATATTAATACTATCATTATGAGTAAAAGAATAAATGAGTCTTACTTAAAGTAAGGCTCTTTTTTTATTTTATATTTTAATCAGGTATATAAGAAAAGATTACAGGTTGAATTATCTATTCATTTAAAATTGGAAAATGATAATCTTAACCCTTAAATGGAATAAATGAAAATTTTTCTGGATAGACTTTCTCATCTTTATATTGATCGTTTCCAAAAAATCACAGATAAAACTACAATCATTAAACCGACTATTTTCCCCCTAATAAAATCTTATTGCTACAATTTTTAGTAAAACCCTTATTTCATACGTCCTATAAAATAACTATCTTTGTGTTCAAATTGGAATAGCACTTAATAAATAGTTATAAAGCTTATAATCTGTCACTTCCAAATCTAAATAAATTCTGAAACTACTGTAACAACAAAATAAATTATGATTCATTTTTTTAGAACAAACGCTCATCATCTCTTTGCTGTACAATCAAATCAGTTGCTTTCTGCAGAAGACGTACGAAAGTTAGAATGGCTTTTTGGAGAAGCAGTTCTTCAAGTTCAACAATCTGTCGATGGAAATTACGTTGGACCGCGACGTGAAATGATCACCCCCTGGAGTACAAATGCCGTTGAAATCACTCAAAATATGGGAATTTCCGGCATTATTCGTATTGAAGAATTCACTGCAATGCCTCAAACGCCTTCTGTAAAGGGAGGTTTAGCGTATGACCCAATGTTACAACGGATATATACCGGAGTCGGACAAGATATTTTTACAGTGAATAAACTTCCGGAGCCGATCATCGAAATTGATGATATTGCAAGTTACAGTTCAAAAGAAGGATTGGCTTTAAGTCCCGATGAAATTGAATACCTGAATGGTATCAGTACAAAAATCGGACGAAAACTTACGGACAGTGAAGTCTTCGGTTTTTCACAGGTAAACTCAGAACATTGCCGGCATAAAATCTTTAACGGTCAGTTTGTAATTGATGGTGAAGAAAAAGAATTGTCCTTATTCAAAATGATACGGAAAACATCGGAAGAAAATCCGAATCGTATCGTATCAGCCTACACAGATAATGTTGCGTTCAATGCAGGACCAAAAATAGAACAATTTGCACCGGCAAGCGGTGATAAACCTGATTTTTTCATTACAAAAGAAATAGAATCAGTCATATCCCTCAAAGCAGAAACACATAATTTTCCGACAACAGTTGAACCTTTCAATGGTGCTGCAACAGGAACCGGTGGTGAAATCCGTGACCGCCTTGGTGGAGGAAAAGCCAGTCTGCCGATAGCAGGAACAGCTGTTTATATGACCAGTTACCCACGTCCTGATTTAAGCGGGTCGGCTAATGGCACAGAACGTCCGTGGGAAGAAGCAACTACGCCTCGCAAATGGTTATATCAAACGCCTGAACAAATACTTATAAAGGCATCTAACGGAGCTTCCGATTTTGGAAACAAATTCGGCCAACCTTTAATTTGCGGTTCATTACTGACATTCGAACACGAAGAAAACGGAAAAAAATACGGTTATGATAAAGTAATCATGTTGGCAGGCGGCGTAGGATTTGGTACCCGGCGTGATGCTTTGAAAGGTGTACCTGAAACAGGTGAAAAAGTGATTGTAATGGGCGGTGACAATTACCGTATCGGAATGGGTGGTGGAGCTGTTTCATCCGTTGAAACAGGCCAATATAACAATGCCATAGAATTAAATGCAGTCCAACGTGCAAATCCTGAAATGCAGAAACGCGTTTCAAATGTGATACGAACATTGGCAGAAAGTGATATAAACCCTATCGTTTCTATTCATGATCATGGTGCAGGTGGTCACCTGAATTGCCTGTCGGAACTGGTGGAAACTATAGGTGGAAAAATAGACGTGTCTAAACTACCTGTGGGAGATCCGACTTTGAGTGCCAAAGAAATAATCGGAAACGAAAGTCAGGAACGTATGGGTATGTTGATCAAAGAAAAAGATGTAGAAAAAGTACGCCTTATTGCCGAACGTGAAAGAGCACCTATGTATGTGGTTGGTGAAACAACCGGCGATATGAACTTTGTATTCGAACAGGCTGATGGGAATAAACCAATTGATTTGAAACTTGCTTACATGATAGGTAAACCACCCAGAACCGTGATTACCGATCAAACAATTGTCGACCATTTTGCTCCGGTAGAAATTAGGGAAGATAAATTACAGGAATATATTCAAAATGTATTACAGGTTGAATCGGTAGCATGTAAAGACTGGTTGACAAATAAAGTCGACCGTTCAATTACCGGAAAGATTGCCCATCAGCAATGTGCAGGTGAAATACAGTTACCATTGAATGACCTGGGTGTTGTAGCGCTTGATTATCATGGCAAAGCAGGGATAGCCACCTCAATAGGGCATGCACCCCTGGCAGCACTGGTTAACCCCGAAGCGGGATCAGTGTTATCGATTGCCGAAGCATTGACCAACATTGTCTGGGCTCCATTGCAAAACGGATTAGACAGTGTTTCATTGAGTGCAAACTGGATGTGGCCTTGTAAAAATCCGGGTGAAGATGCCCGTTTATACAAAGCTGTTGAAGCGTGCAGCGATTTTGCATGTTCGTTGGGAATCAATATCCCTACCGGCAAGGACAGCTTGTCGATGACTCAAAAGTATGATGGAGAAAAAGTATTTTCACCGGGAACTGTTATTATTTCAGCAGGTGCTGAAGTATCGGACGTTCAAAAAACTGTAGGCCCCGTTCTGGTTAACGATTTGAAAACGGCTGTATATTATATCGATTTTTCATTCGACTCCCATAAATTAGGTGGCTCGGTACTTGGCCAGACCCTTAACAGATTGGGAGATGAAGTTCCCTCCGTACAGGATGCAGAATATTTTAAAGCTGCTTTTGAAAGTATACAGGAATTAATCGGCAAGGGATTAATTCTTGCCGGTCACGATATTTCGGAAGGTGGATTGATAACAGCTTTACTTGAAATGTGTTTTGCAAATTCATCCGGTGGATTGGAAGTTAAATTGGATAGTATTGCCGAAAATTCATTGGTAAATATCCTGTTTGCTGAAAATCCGGGAGTATTGATTCAGGTAAAAGAAAAAAGATCTGTTGAGAAAGTATTAGAAGCAAATGGTGTTGGTTTTGCCCGCATTGCTACACCGGTTAAAGAAAGAAGACTTGAAATTCACAGGAAAAGTGATTCCTATTCTTTCTCCATAAACGATTTACGTGATGTTTGGTTCAAGTCATCTTATTTACTTGATCGTAGACAAAGTGGTGAAATTTGTGCCAAAGCACGTTTTAATAATTATAAAAACCAGGCACTTGAATTTAATTTCAACAAATCTTTTAATGGAAAATTATCACAGTACAATCTGACTCAAAACCGCAAATCAAGCGGAATACGGGCTGCAATAATAAGGGATAAAGGTACAAATGGTGATCGTGAGATGGCATATGCATTATACCTTGCCGGTTTTGATGTAAAAGATGTTCATATGACTGATTTATCAACAGGGCGTGAAACACTGGAAGATATCAATTTGATAGTATTTTGTGGCGGATTCTCCAATTCCGATGTATTGGGTTCAGCTAAAGGTTGGGCCGGAGGGTTTTTATTCAACGAAAAAGCAAAACTGGCACTTGATAATTACTATAAACGAACAGATACCCTGAGTTTAGGAATTTGTAATGGCTGTCAATTAATGATGGAACTTGATTTAGTATATCCTGAACATGATGTAAAAGCCCACATGCTCCACAATGATTCACAGAAATTTGAATCGGCCTTCATTGGCTTAACAATACCTGAAAATCATTCAGTGATGTTTGGTTCGTTGGCTGGAAGCAAACTGGGTGTTTGGGTAGCTCACGGTGAAGGGAAATTTTATTTACCAAAGGATGAAAAAGATTATCATATTGTTGCCAGTTATTCGTATCATTCATATCCCGGTAATCCAAACGGATCTGATTTCAGTGTAGCAGGAATTTGTTCGGCAGATGGACGTCATTTGGCAATGATGCCACATCCTGAACGTGCCATTTTCCCCTGGCAATGGGCTTATTACCCATCTGACAGAAAAGCTCAGGATCAAATCACTCCCTGGATGGAAGCATTTGTAAATGCACGGAAATGGGTTGAAAAAAATGTTACCGGTAGGTAGAAAGTAGCAGGTAGTTATTACGTCACGGCTTCACATTGAGTGAGGCCGTGACTTGTTTTAGAAAAGCTATAAAATAATTTCTATTTTGACATTATATTTACTGTTAAAATCGGATAACAACAAAACTCTGTCAAAAACTCCAGAACATGAAAGATTGATAATTGAGTTTATTTTTTTTATCAGAATTGCCCTAATTCATCTTATAATTTTCTAATGAGATAAATTAATGCTAATTTTGCATTATACTGGCAACCCGGAATTAACGGTCGAACATTAAAACGATTCATTTGTTTAAAATAAATTAAGATTTCAAGTGAATCTGTATAGTTGACGTTCAAATGAAAAAACAATTTATTCTTTTACTTATATTATTATCATTCCTAATGCCATTGATGGCTATCAACGATGATTCCATAAAAACAGTGTTTCAGGATGGTCATTTCAAGACTCAGTACAAAATAAGAGTCAAAGCTTCGGAAATTATAGCTTCTGAAATGGCAAACTATTTATTAAATGATTTTCATAATACACCTGGTAATCTGTTTAATTGGGCATTGAAAGATCTCGGATTGCAGGATAGAAAAAAGAATGATATAATATTTATTTTAAAGTCATCAAAAACAGATACAAAAACCGGAATTACATATGGACAATTTGACATTATTGTACCATATTTTACAACTTTCAAAAATGTAAAAGTAAATGCTATCGTTTCAATGACCAAATATAATAATGGTGAAATGAAAATTATTGCCAATATTATTTATTCGAGTTTCCTATTAAAATATGCGCTAGGCACTGTAACTATTTTAAAACAAAAAAACAATGAACTTCTTTTTATAACGAATGTGAGCATAAAATTCGGATGGTTTTTCAATATCTTTATCACCAGAAATCGTTACAAAAGTATTGTTGAATGGCGGATAAAAAAATTTACTGAGAATTTGAAAAAAGAATGTGAACAGAGACAAAATATAATTTTAAACAATTGATAATTTTATGTCTTTAGAATACTACTGTTAAAGAATCCATTCAATATATTAGATGAAAAACCGAACCATTCTGTTATTCTTATTTTTATTAATTATTTTTAAAACAAAGGCAACTCCCCAGGATTCAATTTCGACAGTGTATAAAGATGGCGAATTTATTACGTACAGTCAGGTTTGGGTTAATGCCTCCGACAGCATAAGTAACAGGGTATCGAATGATTTTGTGTACCAAATGCATTACAACCTTGACGAACTCTTTGGCTGGGCATTAAAAGGAATGAACTTGCGAAAGGAAAAGAATGAGTTGATGATTTTTTATTTTAAATCAACATCATACAATAAAGAAAGCCATATTATCAGGGGTATTGGCGATGTAATAGTCCCCGGAATTATTACTTTCCCCAATATTATTATTGACAGCAGACTTTCAGAAAGAAAATTTACAACAGGCAAGAGTACTATCAATATCGATTTGCTTTATTCGGATGGGTTTCTGAAAAAAATGTTTGGACGATTTACTATTATTCCAAAAAGGAATAATGCCTCACTATTCACGTTGGAAACTCACATCCGTTTTGGTTGGTTTTTCAACATATTTATTACTCAAAACCGCTTTAAAAAGATCATGGAATGGCGATTAAAAAAGTTTGTTCATAATCTGAAGGATGAAGCTGAACGACGGGAAAGAAAGTCAGAACAAGGAAGACATTAAATCACGAACCTTTCATGATTCGACAGGTAAGCGATTACAAATTTACACGATTCAACACAATATGGCTGAAACAACATTATTAGAAAAATTAGAAGGATTACAACATAAGTTCGACGAGATTTCGACTTTGATTACCGACCCGGAAATGGTATCGGATATGAAGCGGTACGTTAAACTGAACAAGGAATATCGCGAACTGGAAAGAATCATGGATGCACAAAAGGAATATCGTACGGCATTATCCCATTTGGCAGAAGCAAAAGAAATCCTTGATACAGAAAATGACCCAGAAATGCGCGAAATGGCAAAAGGAGAAGTTGATGAAATTGAACCGAGAATTCCAGTGATGGAAGAAAATATTAAATTATTGTTGATTCCTGCTGATCCTGAAGATAACAAAAATGCTATTGTCGAAATTCGTGGTGGAACAGGAGGAGATGAAGCTGCTATTTTTGCCGGTGATCTGTTCCGTATGTACTCAAAATACTGTGAAACAAAAGGATGGAAAGTGGAAGTTACCAATATCAGTGAAGGTACATCAGGAGGGTTTAAAGAAATCATCTTTACTGTTACAGGCGATAATGTATACGGGACATTGAAATACGAATCGGGTGTACACCGCGTTCAACGGGTACCACAGACTGAAACGCAGGGACGTATTCATACTTCTGCTTCAACAGTTGCCGTACTTCCTGAAATGGAAGAATTCGATTATGAATTGAAGGAATCGGACGTTAGAGTGGATACTTTCTGTTCATCCGGTGCCGGAGGACAATCGGTTAATACTACTTATTCAGCCATCCGGCTGGTACATATTCCAACGGGTACAACGGTGCAATGCCAGGATGAAAAATCGCAGCATAAAAACAAAGCGAAAGCCATGAATGAACTTCGTTCACGTTTGTATGCCATTGAACATCAGAAATACCTCGACGAAATAGGCTCAAAACGTAAAACCATGGTTTCTACGGGTGACCGTTCTGCTAAAATCCGTACCTATAATTATCCCCAGGGTCGCATTACCGATCACAGGATCAACTTCACCATTTATAACCTTACAGCCTTTATGGGCGGTGATATTCAGGGTGTAATCGATCAACTGATTGTGGCTGAAAATGCGGAGAGATTGAAGGAAAGCGAATTGTAAGGGAGTTGATTGGTTGATTGGTTAATTGGTTAATTGGTTGATTGGTTGATTGGTTGATTGGTTAATTGGTTGATTGGTTAATTGGTTGATTGGTTGATTGGTTGATTGGTTGATTGGTTAATTGGTTGATTGAATAATGATGAATTTACTCTTACTTCTGTCAAATGTTAAATTGTAAATGAATAAATTGTACATATAAATGAAGCCTGTATTTGAAAGACGGATATTCTGGGATGTTGATTACGACAAACTTGATTTTGACGCAAAAGCCGATTTTGTTATTGCCCGTGTGTTTGAACGTGGGGATATAGATGATATTCGTCATTGCAGACGGTATTATGGCGATGAAAAGATATCGGATGTATTGTTGAATGTACGTTTTTTACCTGAGCATACAATGTATTTAGCGGCTGCAGTTATTAATAAAGATATAAAGGAATTCAGATGCTACAAACTCAGACAATTGAACCCGGGACTTTATCCGTATTAAATAACTTAATGAAATTGACTGAATTGAATCAATTCAGTTTAGTCGGCGGTACTGCTCTTTCATTGAAATACGGACATCGCACTTCAATCGATTTAGATTTATTTTCGACTGAAAACTTTGAGCATGAAACGATCATTGAATTATTACAAAATACATTTGGTAAAGCATTCGAATATCGTGGAAATTACACTAAATGGGGAATATTTTGTCATATAGACAATGTAAAAGTAGATATTGTTTATTATCCACATGCAATTATTCATTCAATTGAAAAACATTCTGAAATCAGATTATATCATGACTATGATTTAATTGCAATGAAAATTCAAGCCATCTTAGGACGGGGAAAGAAAAAAGATTTCTGGGACATAGCTGAATTATTGGAGCACTATACAATTAAAGAAATGATGGATTACCACAAAGCCAAATATCCATCTCAAATGTTGGGGATCTCTATTCCTCAAGCATTAACTTATTTCGTTGATGCAGATGAAAGTGAAGATCCAATACCTATCAAGCCATTAACGTGGGAAGACATAAAGTCAGCTATCTCAACAAAAGTGAGAGATTTTCTAAAATAAAATAATTATTACTCTAACATAACAATGACCAAACAAGAACTTTTCGAAAATATAAAACGTAAGAAATCGTTTCTGTGTATAGGATTAGATACGGATATAAATAAAATACCGGAACATTTATTCGACGAATCGGAAGATACAATTTTTGAGTTTAATAAAGCGATTATTGATGCTACTGCCGATCTGTGCGTGGCTTATAAACCAAATCTGGCATTTTACGAAAGCCTTGGTCTCGAAGGTTGGGAAGTACTTGAACGAACCGTGGATTATATTCGTGAGAACTATCCCGACCAGTTTATCATAGCCGATGCTAAACGTGGCGACATAGGCAACACTTCGGCCATGTATGCACGTACTTTCTTTGGAAATATGGATTTTGACTCCGTAACGGTGGCCCCGTATATGGGCGAAGATTCGGTAACACCCTTCCTGACATACGAAGGCAAATGGGTAACGTTGCTTGCATTAACTTCAAACAAAGGTGCGAACGATTTTCAGTTGATGAAAGATAAAGCAACCGGTGACCGTCTGTATGAAAAAGTATTAAAAACATCCCTGAATTGGGGAACTGACGAAAATATGATGTATGTAATTGGTGCTACCAAAGCCGAAATGCTTACTGATGTACGTGCCATTGTTCCCGAACATTTTCTGTTGGTTCCCGGAATCGGAGCACAAGGAGGAAACCTGGAAGAAGTGGCTAAATATGGCTTAAACAGCACATGTGGACTGCTTGTAAACTCATCACGCCAGATTATCTATGCTTCTTCTGAAAAAGACTTTGCGGAAGCTGCCAGGGCTGAAGCTCTACAGGTTCAATCAGAAATGGAAATTATACTGAAACAGGCTGAATTGATTTAAATTTCTTTTGAAAATAAAATAACAAAGCTCTTAATCTTCCGGGATTAAGAGCTTTGTTTATAATTTAGATTTATTCATCAACAAGATTTGCTTTTTAATCATATTGATAACGGCAACTGTAAATTAACAAATCTGTTTTAATTACCTGATAAACTAACCGGTGTTCATGGTCTATCCGTCTCGACCAATAACCAGTTAGGTCATATTTCAATGCCTCTGGTTTTCCGATTCCATCAAATGGATTTCTTTGAATATCTTTAATCAAATCATTTATTTTCTTTACAATTTTTTTGTCGATTGATTGCCAATAACAATAATCTTCCCATGCGTTTATTGTAAATTTAATATCCATCTATAATTCTATTTTAGGTTCAACAATTTTACCTTCTTTCATTTGTTTGATGGATTCATAAAGTCGGTCAGCGTTTTTCTTTGAACTCAAAATATGCACAGTCTCCATTATGGAATTGTATTCCTCCAGTGAAATAAGTACAGTACCCTTCCCTGTTTTACGTTTGATTATTAAAGTTTCATTATTATCTTCTACACTGTCCAGAAATTTCTTAAGATCAGTTCTAAACTCTGAAAAGTTGGTTGCGATCATTTTATTCTATTTTTAAATACTTAATTAAGTACAAATATACGTACTTAATTATACAAACAAATAATCATTTGATATTTTTATTCAACTTTATTATTTTATTTCATTCTAAAACAAGAATAGTTACTGTAAATCAATTTAAAATGAAAACAAAATTCACCTTAATGTATTTTCAATTCTTCTTAAGACTTTAAGTCATTTAATGATCAAATAGAACTACAATGAGTAGATTCATTTGATTTTAAAGGATATTCTGTTGTAAATTCTCCATCGTTTTCCACAATTTATCATCGGTAGGAACAGGAGCTGTCAGATAAATTTTTTCTTTGGAAACAGGATGGATAAATTCGACTGAACGGGCATGAAGGCTTATACCCCCGTTTGGATTGGATCGGGGAAAACCATATTTCAGATCTCCTTTTATGGGACAACCCATCTTTGCTAACTGGCAACGTATTTGATGGTGGCGACCCGTTTCGAGTTGCACTTCCAATAAATAATAGGTATCTGAATGAGCAATCAACCTGTAGGTCAAAGCTGCTTTCTTAGAATCCGACCGTTCGGTGTCGAAAGCAGTAGATTTGTTTTGCTTTTCGTTTCGAATAAGGTAATGTTCAAGTCGTCCTTCCTGTGATGCCGGTTTTTCTTTTACAATCGCCCAGTATGTTTTCTTTACTTCCTGATTACGGAACATTTCATTCAATCGTGTTAATGCTTTGCTTGTTTTTGCAAACAGCACTACTCCACTTACCGGCCTGTCAAGACGATGGGTTACTCCTAAAAAGACTTCACCCGGTTTGTTATATTTCTCTTTGAGATAAAGTTTGATAGTTTCCGAAAGAGGTTGATCGCCTGTTTTATCACCCTGTACAATTTCAGAAGTGCTTTTATTTACAGCGATAATATGGTTATCTTCGTAGAGAATAGTCATTTATATTTACAATTTATTCATTTACAATTTACAATTTGTCGGTTACAAAAGTGATTTGCTCTTAATTAACCTGTTAACCAATTAACCAACGGAACGAAGTGACGTCCCGTTTACGGGATTAACCAATTAACCAATACAGATTCATCACCCCTGAACGCGGAACATGGAACGCGGAACACGGAACACGGAACGCGGAACACGGAACGCGGAACGTTTTAAACCGCCAATCCCCTCTGACGTACTGCTTCGTAAATCAATATACCGGCTGCTACCGACACATTTAACGAACCAATGGCACCTAACATAGGAATACTGACCATTTCATCACAAAGGCGTAAATGGTCAGGGTTTACTCCTTCATCTTCCGCTCCCATTACGATAGCAATAGGTTCTTTTAAAGTAGCTTCAGTATAGTTTATTGTTGCTTTTTCACTTGCTGCAACTAATTTAATTCCTGATGACACTAAAAATTTCAGTGCATTTCCAAGATTTTCTTCCCGGCAAACCGGAATAGTAAGCAATGCTCCTGCAGAAGTTTTCACTGCATCGGCATTAATGGCTGCTCCACCCTTCATAGGGATAACAATGGCATCGACACCGGCACATTCGCACGTACGGGCAATGGCACCAAAATTACGGATATCTGTTACACCGTCCAGTACGACAATAAATGGCATTCGACCTTCTTCATAAATACCGGGAATAATATCTTCTATATTTTGATAGGTAACAGGTGAAATAAATGCGACTACTCCCTGATGATTTTTGGTGGTTATGCGATTAAGCTTTTCAATAGGAACATATTGCACCGGAACTTTATGCCCCGTAAGAGCATTAAAAAGCTCACGTGACAATTCGCTGGTCATATCCCGGCGCATCAATATTTTGTCAATATCTTTACCTGCCTGTACTGCCTCAATCACGGCACGAATTCCGAATATCATGTCCTTTTCGGGACGTTGTTTATTTTTGTAGTTTATCATTTTTATACTAAAGTATTATTTTCTATTATTCATAACATTTGCAACCATTTATCTATTATAAAAGTCAGATTCGTTCAGATTAGTTATTATTCATCAATTTAAATTTATCAAATATCCAGAAAATCAAGGATAGTGTTACTCCCACTACAGCAGCAAAAGCCATACCTTTGAGTTGAACCGTACCAATGTTGATAGCAGCACCGCTCACTCCGATTACAAAAGTTACCGCCCCGAGAACCATATTCCGGTTTTTACTAAAATCTACTTTTTGTTCCACATACATTCTGAATCCCTGAACGGCAATCACCCCGTAAAGTAACATGGTTATCCCTCCCAATACAGGGGTAGGAATTGTTGAAATGGTAGTGGATATTTTTCCAACAAATGAAAATGCAATAGCCATAATGGCTGCACCCCTGATTACCCAAACTGAATAGACATGAGTAATGGCCATCACTCCTATGTTTTCTCCATAGGTTGTATTCGGAGGAGAACCCACAAATCCGGAAATGACATTACTTATTCCATCGCCCAACAAGGATCTGTGCAAACCGGGTTTTTTCATTAAATCCTCACCGGTTATTTTTCCGGTAACAATCAGATGGCTGATATGTTCTGCCAACACGACTATACAAGCCGGAGCAATAATCATAATGGCATTTATATCATAAACCGGAGCCTGATAATGCGGTAATGCCAGCCAGGATGCATTGGCAATCGCAGTTGTATTAACCATTCCCAGAAAAAATGACAAAGTATAACCTGCCAACACTGCAAATAAAATGGGGATAATTTTCATAAAACCCCTGAACATGACTGAACCTGCAATACCAACTATAAATGTAAACAATGATACGAACACAATATGAGTATCCATGATAAAAGGTTGAACTATTTGGCCCACTGCGGTTGGCCATGGTGCCAGGCCGGCCTCTTGAACGGCAACAGGAGCAAGTTCAAGTCCGATAATAGCCACTACTGCGCCCATCACTGCCGGGGGCATAACTATATCAATCCATCTGATTCCCCATTTCATGACAACAAATGAAATGAGAATAAAAAACAATCCAAAGAAAATAAATCCGGATTGTGCATGGGCAAATCCACCATACTTGGTGGTTATAAGCAAAACGGGAGCAATAAATGCAAAACTGGAGCCCAGATAAGCAGGAATGCCTCCTTTCGTTACCAGTGAATAGATGATCGTTCCTATACCATTCATTAATAATGCTATGGATGGATCAACTCCCAATAAAATCGGAACCAGTATAGTAGCTCCGAACATTGCTGTCAAATGTTGGAAACTGAGAGGTATACTTTGAAGGATTGGTAACTTTTCGTGAATTCCGATGGTGCGTTTTTCCATAAAATAACTGCTTAAGAAACTTTAATTGATAAAATTTTAGTTGATTATTTCAGTTAGTTCTGTTATTATCAATTCACGTTCGAAAGAGAAAGTCCTGTCTTTTTCATTCAATAAGTAATATAATTGAAGGGTTTTGATGTAAAAAATTTGTGCATTCGTTTCATTTCCCATAGCAGAAAATGAGTTAGCAGTTTCGTGTGTCAATTTTGTTAACGCCTGTAGATACGTTGCAGTATAATTTTCCTTTCTCACTCTTTCAATAAAGATTTCCACGGGCATATCTGCCAGTTTATCCAGATTAATATCCAGCATCTCCCTGTAGGTTTCATCTGCCAGATGCAATCCATCTTCCGGAAACCCTTTATCGCGAAAACCAAGCATTGCTGCTATTACACGGCTAAGCTTCTCAAGATATTTTAATAAATAGTCTTCTTTAGGCATGTCGATAAGATTTTTTTGAAACGTGCAAAGGTACGCCTTTTTTTTCAATTTTATAGACTACATTTTGACTGTTAGACTTTTGACAGGAAATCTTTTCTGAGGTCCTGTTTTATAAATAAAATGAAATAAATATGTAAAATTTTGCAGTATCTTTGCGCGAAAATCATCATATCCATGTTTCAATCACATATTGGCGAAATTGCAGGCTTGGGAGTTGCTGTTTGCTGGACATTAAGTGCCCTTTACTTCGAAAAAGCAGGACATAAAATAGGTTCATTATCCGTTAATTTTATACGGTTACTTTTCGCAATCGTTTTCTTAGGAATCACCACATTCTTTTCACGTGGAATCTTTTTTCCGACAGATGCAACAGGTTATCAATGGTTTTGGTTGGGTTTATCCGGTTTTGTCGGTTTCTTTCTGGGAGACCTTTTCCTTTTTAAATCCTACAGCATTATCGGTTCGCGTACTGCTGCACTGATGATGAGTCTGGCACCCATGCTTACAGCAATTATCGGTTGGTTTTTTTTAAAAGAGACACTTGCAGTGAAGGATATTACTGCCATTGTATTGAGTGTGGCAGGAATCATGATTGCCATCTCGAGCCGGAAGATGAAACTTAATTATCCTGCAAAAGGGTTACTATTTGCTTTTGGTGGTGCAGTAGGTCAGGCTGTTGGATTAATACTCAGCAAAAAAGGGATTGGCCATTATGATGCGTTGGCTGCTACTCAAATCCGTGCTATGTTTGGCTTATTGAGTTTTGGAATATTGATCACCATACTTCGCCGATGGGGAAAATTAAGAACTGATATTAAACATGGAAGTGCCCTAAAATCAGTGACTGTCGGTGCCATCTTTGGTCCATTTTTAGGCGTTGCATTAGGACTTTTTGCCATTCAACAGACCAATACGGGTATTGCAGCCACTTTAATGGCAATGGTACCCATTTTTATTATTGTACCATCAGCTATTATGTTTAAAGAAAGAATAAGACCCCAGCAGGTCATTGGAGCCGTTATCAGTATAATCGGGGCCAGTTTGTTCTTTATTTGACAGGGAGAACCAAGAACCTAGACATCAGACAAAAGACAAAAGACAAAAGACACAAAGTCAATAATCGTTTATCTTTATAATTAGTTAATTACTCTTGTCTATTGTCTCTTAGTTCTTGGTTCTTACCTCTTGGTCTTGGCTCTTGGTTCTTTGATCTTACCTCTTGGTCTTGGCTCTTGGCTCTTGGTTCTTGGTTCTTGGTTCTTTGATCTTTGATCTTTGTTCTTTAATCTTTGTTCTTTAATCTTTGATCTTTGTTCTTTAATCTTTGATCTTTGTTCTTTGATCTTGGTTCTTGGTTCTTGGCTCTTGGTTCTTGGCTCTTGGCTCTTGGCTCTTGGTTCTTGGTTCTTTGATCTTTGATCTTTGATCTTGGTTCTTTGATCTTTGATCTTGGTTCTTTGATCTTTGATCTTTGATCTTGGTTCTTTGATCTTTGTTCTTTGATCTTTAATCTTTGATCTTAGC
>Ga0302268_1000924_pt1 | contig 17723 bp, 10 predicted proteins | sample III_Bog_E2_1_FD_194554 | JGI IMG/M metagenome (GOLD analysis project Ga0302268, IMG submission 194554) | Peat permafrost microbial communities from Stordalen Mire near Abisko, Sweden - III_Bog_E2_1 | ecosystem: Environmental > Terrestrial > Soil > Wetlands > Peat | place: Sweden: Abisko... | reverse complement strand
ATGCCTCAGGCTCAGAAGAATTTTCCATAAAAAGTAATGAATACGAGAATGAATAATGCGAGGCTCTTAAAGCCTCAACTCAGAAAAAAGTATTTTAGAAAAAGTATTTTATTATTGTTATAATCATCTTAATCTTTAATTATATGCTTACTAGAGTGGTGGATAAAAGAAACACCATTTGGATTTAAAAAATTATTCTCTCTTTGGTTCAGTTAAAATTAAACTCTTTTAATTAATTGAATATTGTTCTGATATTAAATTTCAGATTTTCTTTATCACTAATAGTCTTACAATAAAGTTATAAAATTTTATCGAAAACGAACTCTTCAAGGTTAAACAAAAACTATAATAATTTATTTTTCTATAATGATATACTGATATGAAAGTTAATTAAAAATATATTTAAATATATTTGATGAAACAATCACATACTTCCATAAAAATCTTTTGTTATCTTTTTCGAAAATTCGGCATAGGCTTACATAGTTGGTGTTTTAACATGATAAGTCGCCTTCAACGTCCCTGCCCAAATGTTGGTTTACCAACCTTCATTGTTTCTTTTAAAATTCAATTTTTTTTCCTTTTTCTACTTATTTATCTTTAATCCCGAGACGTTTTCTATCCATTGAGATGATTTTATGTAAAGAGTAGATCCTTAAATTCTTGTGCAATTTTGGCATTCCCCGACTTGAAATCCTTTTAACTGTTTCCATAGGAGAAGCTTTTCCTATATTTTGTATTAATTTTACTTTGCAGTAAAAATCTTTTTTAAGTAGTTTATAAATACCAAGGCTAATACCTCCAATGACGAAAACTGCACCTGCTACACAAAGGCCTATTGGTCCTGTAACAGCACCTGCAACTAATAATCCTGTGATAGCTGCTTCCGTAGCTACTGTTCCTGCAATAATCCCTTCAACAAGCATGCCTGCACCTAAACCTACACTGATTCCTTATGCGGTAAGATTCTTGGGATGTTCCTCAATCTCCCATACTCTTGTAATATTTTAAATACTCATCCCAATATTGTTATCTAAAATCTTTCCTATCTCCTTCAAGACAATTTTTCCAAAATGTTATAAATCATTCTTATATTCCTCAAAACTTATAAATTTGGGAAACCTTAATTGTTTTTTCAAGTTTATCCATTGATCTACCCATATTTGATGAGCTTTATGTTTTTTGTTCTTAATGATATCATTATAGTTCTCAATATCGTTGGATGGCTAACTCATCCACTCAATTTTTCTCCTCCAGATGTCTCCAAGACCTTATTTATCAAATCTTTCTTGATATAGATGGAATTGTTTTTGATTGCCTTGTTCCTTATTATAATAATCATCGAAATGAGTGAGAATGCAAACCATAATTTCTTTTTTTATGGAGTGTTTGAGCTTTAAATGCTAGAAGAAAGTAAAGATGCATCCCTTGCCTTACGAAGTTCCTTCTCTTCCGGCTTTAATGTCCAACACATAGCATAAGGATACAATTTATAATTTCTTTATTAAGATGAACTAATTCAGCTTTTCCAAGATGAAAAAAACATCAAAATTTTAGGAATCAAGTCCAGGAGTGTCGATGATAAATAAATCTTATGATTATAGTAGTTTACGGTTTGGATCTGCCTTATAGAGAGCACACTTAGAAGTCACAGATCTTATATCAGTCTTGGCTTAGATTTTAGATTTATCTTCATCACTGACAAGCATTCTGACAAAGGAAGATTTACCATGACCCATTCTTCCAACCACAACAATGCCTTTTTAGGAACTGTTTGTAACTCAGTGTCAACACCTTCTGGCTAACCTTACATAACAAGTATTAATGACTTAAAAATAATTCCCGACTATCTATAGGTCCATGACAAAAAAAGTATTATGATTATATAAAAAAGTATTCATTTGTATAATTAAGATAGGATAATATGAAATAGCAATTAAAAGTAGAATGCTTTAAATCCTGTTGATCAGTCTTGAAAATGAGTTATTGTCAATAAACATTAAAATATAAATTTCATAAATAATTAATAAAAGTAGAATTTTTTCTTAATTATGATTTTATCTATTGGTTTACTTGTTTATATTTTATTAGCAAACTATTATTAAAGAATTTTCTTTGAAAAATCATAACTGCAATAGATTAATATTCACATCCTAATCCAAATACACTGAATATTATAATTGAGTTTATTTCAAAACAACTTTCCTAAAAATTCATCAAAAACATTATATGATTCACTACTGATTAATGTAAATCTGATTTTAATAAACTTCGAGGAGAAATCATAATTTTCCATATATGTCTTTAGCCACTCCTTTTGAAAAATCTTCATATGCTGGAACTGTTGGAGTTTTCACTTTGTATTTTAACGTGAGCTTACCTTCACTAATATTGGCTTCTTTTCTATCTTCTTTCGTTTTAAAGTTCAATATCTTCCTTTAATCTTTTTCGTCAATAATTTATCCTTCAATGCCCTAGATCCAATCTGAATTGAGAATGGTAATTTTACAATCTATGATATAAGTGCATCTTTATACTTCATCCTTGAGAAATTATTGGATTTACTTCCATAGCATTCTTTGATGCTAGCATTTAACTAGATTAACTTAACTTTTTTATTCTTACAGTTGCGTACCATGGAATAATTTCTAAATGATAAAATTAAACCAGTTTAGATTTGAAGTATCTTTCATTTTCACACTTAATTTTCTCTCCAAAATTTCAAAAGTGACACTTTTATTTTACTTTAAAATTGTTCCCATTTATCTTTTCTTCTTCTATTTGTAGACCGAAGAATCCTCTAGATATTGACCAAATTCCAGAAAAGTATTTTGAGATAAAGTCATTTTCAGTTTCTTCCATTGATTAACAAATATTTTGTTCGCTCTGTGCTGCGAATCATTTACAATCTTCTCGTATTCTGCAGAATCTTCTTGAGGTTTGCTCATCCATTCAATTTTCCTACTCCAAATAGCTTCAATGTTTTATTTTGCAAAACTTTGCTGGTATTGAATATCTAATATCTGATTTGTCTCTGGTTTTTTATAGTATTCATCGAAGCGAGACAATACGCAAGTAAGTATTTTCTTTTTGATTGAATTTCTCAATTTCATGTGATCAAAGAATGTGCAAATGTGTCCTTTACCATCCTCTTTTTCTTCCCTCCCAGCATGAATATCCAGAATATAAAGCAAAGCTACCATCTATAACTCTTTCTGAAGAATAAACTCATTAAGCTTATCAATTGTCAAAAAAACAGCTTCTTCGGTATCTAAACCTGGAGTGTCAACAACAAACAAGTCTTAAGTGGATAGTTTAAGGGCAGGATCCACCCTATAGAGAGAACAATCGATAGTCACACTTTTATTAGAACATTAAACTTTTATTTTTTATTTTTCCTATGGAGTAGCCAGCATTTTAACAAAGGCGGATTTCCCTGAACCCATCTTTCCAATCACAACAATGGCTTTTTTGTATTTTTTGTATTTATTTTTTGGAATTGTAAAAGATACAGTTTTGACAAGCTTCTATGGGACTTTACTTGGAGAACCTCCCATAACAAGTATTAATTATGTTTAAAAAACAAGCCATCAATTTCAAGTAATTTTGATAATAAGTTTATTAAAAAAGTATTTAATTTTTACGATTTATACAAACTACAAATAGTATGCACAATCTAAATCCTAAGAATCAAAACGAAATGAACTGTAATCCTTTGGTTACTTTATCCCATTTTGGATGATATTTATCCTGCACTGTTATGATAGATAATTCAACTTTTTGACATATATTCTCTATAGCATTAACTCAGAAATACAACAATTCATCTAATTTATGATGATGAGAATAAGCATTAATATAAAATCACCATTCTTATTATTCCGAATTTTAACATTCTGAATGATAATAGAAGCGCAATTTAAATGTGAACTTATCTTCGCTATTTGGCTTAGTTATAATGAGACTCTTTTGAATTACCTGCTCATTATCTAGATATTAAATCTCAGCTTTTCCTTAGAGCAAATAGTCTTCTATTGCTTCTTTGCAATCTATGTGTCCCAATCCAAAGCCATACGCAATCAGATAGAGAGCTACCTTATGAAGCTCGAAAGTTATCACATCAGATCTTTAATTATCATTGAATGTTTTTTAAGTAATACAATGGTAAACATCAGCAACTGGGTTTTATTTGAACATCGAAGTGCCAGAGCAACGGGCAAATTGCCCAGGTAATTTAATCAATTGAAACAAGGTAATTGAACAATTGCCATATAAATTAATTTGTTTGTTGAGTGGCGTCCTGAGGGTTTTTGCGATTTGTTCTATACTCATTTCTGATTTTATTCTTTATAGATATTGTTTACTCTTGCAATATCTATGTATAATTTCTAATACTTTCTGACAGCATTAAAAAAGAGTTATTTACATGAAAGTCTCTTGTTAAATATTGTAAATAGGCAAAAATATATTTATGTTAACTTAGATAGGCCAAGAAACTGAGGATGCAAGAATTATATTTTGAAGACCTAAACACTAATAAAATTCCAGATTAGTTAGATGGCTTGAACACTGAGAATAAATTCATTTTATGCTTTAATTGTTGAGGATTATGCAAAGGAAAATGATAATATTCTTTAAATATAATAATTCCTAGTAATATGAATAAGTCTTATATTATGCAGACGAAACTTAAATCCAATAAAGGCAAAGTATTGAATATAATATTTTGCTTAAATCGATGTGGAGCTGGATTGGAAATACGATTACCCCGCCGGTATTTAAAGTTTACTATAATTGCAGAGGTTGTGGAAAAAGAAAATGGCATTGGCCAGGAGTACAAAAAGAATATTGTTGGTAGTGCATGGGAATGTAATGATCATTTGTAAACTTTATAACTTATTCAATTTTCTAGACTTGTTTTAACTCTTGAAATAAATCAGCTGATACACTTTTCTCAACAATTTGAAGCTCTTTATATATTTTATAAAAATTATTTAGATTCACAGTATAAATTTATTAAATGGAAATCAGTGCCAGCTCAGGAAATGAAGCTAAATCAATCGTTACATCTTTGATTAAATAACAAGCCAAATAATTTTAAGGTATGGAACTTTTGGAATTCCAGCAATGGCTCAATGAAACACAGGAAGTCAAATGTTATGCTTTAAGATAAGAAGCGGTAGTCTCGATATGTCTTCTCTCAAAAATGGATTTCGACCCTTGGAAAAAATATGAAAAGCCTTGGACTTTGAATTTCATCTATACTGTAAAAAGATATAGAAGAAAAGGATTTGCCCGTAAAGTGCTGTTATGGATTAAAAAACGAGAAGAAACGACAGCTTTTTGTAGCAATGAAACTTCGTAGAAGTTATTTGAATCAGTGAAATTTAATAAAGTAGCCGAGCATCCATTGCCTACATACAGATTTCCATGATAATTTTCATGTAAACTAATCAATACTATGTTCAACAATATTGGTTTCGAAGAAAGATAACCTATTTTTTATTGTCCTCTATTAGAGCAAAGAGATAAATATTTATTAAAAGTGCTCAATTGATTTGATATAAACTTTTATATTTCGATATGATGATGAAAATATTATCTTAATTTTTATAATTTCCTTAGATATAATATCTTGTGGAGATAATGACGAAATAAAGACATTATTAAAGAATAACAGCTATTAACTAGATTGAAGATAGGTTATAACTGGAAGAAATTTCAATATTAACGATTAGGTTAATTGCCTTAACCTCTTTGAAATAAAAATAATCTTAGATATCCATTGTAAGACTCATGAAATTAATTGAACAATGCTCAAATATTGAAGAAATCATCACCAAAATAAATTTTACCAAATAAATGATAAAAACTAATAATGACTTTTGTTTTTCATTCGATTAAGCAGGGAGAAATACTATAAATTTAGTTTCAAACATTCTTAAGTGGTCAGGTCTAAATATGAACGATAATTATTATTGGTATCCAATAATGTTCAGTTTATGTCTCCTTTTTGCTGCTTATCTGTACTTCCCTGTAAATTTCTGTTGCTATTATTTTAACTTTCGGACATAAGGTAATATTTCAACATTAATATCAAAAGAAATAGTAAAATTATTATAAAACATTTAAGAAAAAATAAAGAAACTCTAAGAATGATAAATTTATGGTTAACTACATCATTTATTGATTTGTATAACATTTTTTTCTTATCCACATTATCCACACAGTTAATTTCGGTTTACAATACAACCAAACATTAAAATCTCATCTATTGCTTTATAATTTTGGAGAGACACTCTTCCATTTTTGAGATTTAGTTGGTGAATATTAACTTTTCAATTATTTTTTCAGGGAATAGATTATTTTTGCCTGCTTGATTATTAGCAGAGTTTTCCTCCGAATAAACTTTTTGCAACTCATTTCAGATAATCCGAACTTTCCTTATTAGAGATGTAAATAATATAATTACTATAAAACAAAGAAAAAATAATAATATTCTAAGTTAACAGAATATTTTGTTGTTTTAAATCATGGTAATCATTGAAATATGAGAAATCATGACTTTTTGCAAAAACGTAATATATAGGAAAGAGGAGCTAATTATGTGAGACCTATGAATATATTTAAAAGTGTAAATTAATCATAAGAATATAATATTAAGTTGAACTTGATATTCACTTAGAAATTTGATGAAATGTCCACAATGCGGTAAAGAAGATTGTGAATTTATGACAAACATAGCTACTTTTGAAGCCATAAGTTTATTAAATCGTGAAAGACTTATTCATCAACAAGCAGCCCATTCAAATTAAAGATCAAATCTTATTCATTATTAGCTACCTTTTTCAGCCACAGCAGATTATTCTCCATAAGCGGGTGTGAAAATTTCAACAGGAAAAGAAACTATTCAAATTAATGGTTTGACTGATGCCAATGGAAAAAAATATTCAGGAAAAATTAATTATTAACATGATCATTGCGATTCTGTTGGTCACCCCGAACAATTAAAAAAATTTCCGCCTTTGGTGACATCTAATAATGGGCTGATCAGCTTATCCATGACAAAAAGGAAGATATTGGATAAAAATGGTCAACTTCTTTTTACTAATTAGCCTTATGAAGTTGAAGAGTAAATACCATCTGATATTGATCAAACAACTGTCGAAATGATGAAAATCTTTGACTATGATCCAATTACAAATTAATTTTAAGAGGTCGGAAATCCTAAAATTGATTGGTAGAAAAAAACAATTTCCACTAAATAGATACCTTTAAGCATATAAAAATTTACAGACCGGTTTAGGAGGTTAACGGAGTCTGTCAAATAACCAAACCGGCCTCCTCTTGATACCTATGGAAACATTGTATTACAAAAGAATTAGGGTGGCGAAGTGTGGCAAATTTATGATACAAAGTCAAAGATAATGTAATAAATGTTAGTTTCCATTGGGAGAATATCTGGGTAAGTTCTAACTTATATTCCTGGTCAGCTTAGAGATTATATCTTGGGTATGATGGATTAAGACAGCTCTTCCAAAGACTTAGCATAGTTTGATTCCTACTATGAAAGATTAGAAGTTGTTGACATTACTTTTTCTAAAAATAAGCGCATCTTTAAACGATTTTATGTAATTCCTGAAAATTATATGTATACCAAAATGAAGATATTGTTTCCCTCGTATGAAAAAGAGAAGAATGTCTAGAAGATATGGGATTAGATTGTTAAGGAGTACAATAAAATTGTAAAACATCAAATTGAATAAATTAAAACCAAAATTCATTAACTCGAATTTGCCATCAGAAAATATTACAAAAAAACCACACTGGTAAATTAGTTTTAAGCGATTGAAAAACAATCTAAAATATAAGCTTTCAACTGCGAAGAAATGGTTTCCATATTTATGTTTTAAACCATGAGTTTAACTGAGATATAATACGGTAAATTTCTAAACAAATATTTATGTTGTCAATTCATGTCTACCTTAAAAAAATTGACTCCGAAAACAATTGAGAAATTTAAACAATATTATTTGGCGTGCCCAATTTCTTCGCAATGTTAAAAGATGGAGCTAAAGCTGAAAGAAGAGATATAAAAGTAAGAATCTAAATTAAATCGAGATCTATCCATCATATAATTCTGCCGAATAAACTTGAAGAAAGCGCAAATTGTTAATTAATTCTACCAAGGAAAAGATGTAGAAGTTTATCGACCTGTAGACCTTAAATTTCTAAAATAGTAGTTAAAGAAAAAAAGGATATTAGAGAATTTTCTTAAAAAAAAGGAATAATTTTATGAGCTATAAAAACGTAAAATCATACTAACTCGATCATTATCCATAGAATAAAAAGATAAGTATTAAGCTATTCAAAAAGAGATAAATATTGATAAGGCAAGATGGATGTCAAAAATTTAAAAAATGACTTCACAATATGAGAACTATAAACCAATAATACCTATTATGCAGGAGTTGAATCAGGTAATGAAAGAAAAAATTGAAAAACAAATGTAAATTTATCTTTCCAACGAGATGCTTAAGATACATCCTGAGTCGAATGAAATCTTTACCAATGCTGACCCATAGAAAATAGTCATATAAATACCAGTTAATTATGAAGAGAAGGTTTTATAAATAGAACTATAGTTTAAAAATAAACATGCTAAATTGAATTAATTTACTTCACTTTCACTTTCACCTCTAAAATAATTAAAAAATTCTTTCGCAAAATTTGGATGCAATCCGCAAATGAAGAGCTAAAAACAACAAAAATAAAAAGAATAAATCGAAGAGTAAATTAAGAAACTAGAAATAAGATTAGCTAATTCTCAGATAAGCCTTAAGAATTATGATTGCCTAAGAAACATGTATGCAGAAAGGTTATTGAAACTCGTTCAATAGGACAAATAGGAATAGGGAGAAAAAAGAATCCCTCCACAATAACATGTAAATGTGTTAAATGCGAATTCTAGAATGCAAACCTAACAATTAATTGATGATATTGCTCGGCAGGCACGCACCCTATAAAGATAGATTCAAGATTAATCTATTTCGAATAGAAATATACAAGACTTTAGCTCTTAGCTATAAAATAACTCAATTAAATCTAAAATTGATTCTGCTTATGACTGCATCCAATAGATAAGTCGTTCTTTAGATTAATACTAATAGAAAGTAAATGATGTGAAGAATAAAGAATTGAATTTAAAAGAATTATTGGTTGATAATAAAAATCATGAAGATGATTCTGTATAAAAATAAGAAGAATTAAAATAAATTAAAACAGCTATAAATTATTTAAAAATGAAACTAAAAAAGTAGACGAAAGACGAGAAAATAAAGCAATTGTAAGCCTAAATAGAAGAGGAAGAGACAAATAAAACACAAAAAATAAGTGAGATTTAATAACTCACAAATAAATTGAACAAGGACCTTTAAAATATTAAAAAATAATAATTATAAATTTAGTACCTCAAAAAGTCACAAACACATGTAAATATATCCACTTTAAAAAGAATAAAGAAAGATTTGGAGAGCTCAAAGATCAAAGTAGGGAAGAAAGTGACTAACGATCCAGTGAAAAATAAATAAATTCTGGAATAGGCCACAGAATTTATTAAAGAACGAATGTAATAATTTTAGACTATCAAGAAGGAGATAGAGAAAGATAGTAAAAATCTAGCGATGGAGTTGGAAAATTATTTAAAGAATGCCATGAGAACTAGGGTTGATTCTCCAGAATTTAATCAAGAAAAGACGAAAATGAAAAAGAAAATATTAATGACCAAATGCACAAAATGATGATTTTGTTTATTAATATCACGCCATTATCTGGAAGAGCGCTCATGACCTTTAGCTTATCATATTTAATGTTGTGGGTTCTTATTTAAATGGCTGGATTTTATAATCTAGAAGATTAAGTTAAATTTTAAGTTTATATATTTTCCAAATAATTTTAGACGATGATTGTTTATAAAAAATAAAATTTATCATAAATAACCCAATTGTTAGAGGTATTTTCGGCACTCCTCCAGAATTGTAATAATCCAATTCATTTTAGGACGAGAATTTGGATCAAATGAGATGCATCTTAAGCACAGAAACGCCAATATCCCACTTACTCGCCCACAACTGCCTCCTCTATACTTCTATGGTAAATGTGTGGGAGTTATCCCCTCTTTTCGAAACTGATTCAGAAAGATTCTACGATTATGAATTTTTCCCCAAATTGAATCCGAGAAAAGACAGCGAAATATTGTGACTCCAAGAGAAAACACATCCACCATAGTATTAAGTTTTCGTTCAGTCTGATAAACCTAAGGAGGAGCAAAAGTAAAGGTAAATCCAAACTGATGTTGTTTCGCATCAGCTCCAATAATGAATGATTAGCCAAAGTCTCCAATTTTAAGCAAATAGTTTTTGCTGATCAGCAAGTTGCCTGGTTTAATATCTAAATGAAGCACCTCATTTTTATGTAAAAATAGTAACCCTTTTGCCGATTACTACAAGAGTCTTAGTCGCTGCAAGAATGACATTTCAGGATGATTTCGCAGGAGTTGATCGAGTGATAAATTTTATTCGAAAAGGGAATATAAAGAGTTTTATTAAGTACTAAGGTCAGTCTAGAAGAAAGTAGCAATATTTGGATGTTTTTTTTAACGAAGTTTTTGCAATATGCATCTTTACCTTTGAACCCTTGAAAGTTGAGAATTTTTTAGATCCAATTTGCGAGTAATTCTAAGTTTATACTATTAAAAGCTATTTTCCTATTAAGTGAGGCGAATGGTGACCATACTCTGCTCTATACTTCCAAACCCTCCCTGAGAAAGATCTTCCCATTTTATCATTTATTCTTCTCTAATAAAAACCTTGGTTAGTATTGCGAAATTTAAACTTTGATCCAATTTGGAAGTGTATTCCTTGATGTGGTTTAGGGAATAAAGTTCAGATGATACCTGCTAAAGCTGATTTTGCTTTAAATACTATATTTCTTTGAAATTTGAAATATAATTCCCAATTGAGGCTTATACTTACTTCGACATAAACACTAATCGATTAATTAGCTCGCTCTTTTTTCGCTATGGAGAAATAAGGTTGGTTTCTTCATCAACCGTGTCCAGACTCAAATGAAAAAGACTATTTTCCAATCGTTTTATCCTCTCATTGGCCTATTTTGCCCTCTTAGCTCCTGGTAAATGTTCGCACAGTTTGCTATGGTGCTCCTCCATGAGATACAGTAAACACTCCTTGCGTTGGAATAGCAGCTATATGATATAACCTATCTTTTTAGCGAGGTAACTGATGTTTTTTGATGAGTTTAGTTTCTAAAAATCAGCGTCGATGTACGAACAGTGAACCAGTGAAATTGCTCCAGTTCGAGGATGTACCACGATTTTTAGGGCACTAGCTTCTTGATTGAGTCCACTAGCCAATCGCAAAGCCATACTAATGTGCTACTTCGTGATTAATGTTACAGGTACGCCATTTCGTAATAAGCAGCCATTCACTGTCACGCACTGACTTCTTTAGTTGAGAGTCACATCAATGCAAAGTTGATAAATGCGCTGAATTAATTTGTAATCCAGAATACTGAGCACTGCTTCGTACTGAGGCTTTCCGTACCGATCTTGTGATGCTTCATGCATGAAAATGCTAATGTGATTAAGGCGATATTTATGGGTCATGAGTTATCGAAGATAGGTGAGATAAAAAGGGATATCAGACTGCGAAGTTGCTGTGACAACTTGAGGTTGTACTTGTATATCAATTAATTTTTTGTCTTTATAGTTGGTGGAGGCGTAAGCGTCGATCCAATCCATGGATCTTCCTGATGTTAAGAATTAATATATTTATCATATATTGGAAGAAAATCTCCTAATCTACTAAGTGATCAATAATACATCTAAAATTAGTGAGCTGCATTATTTTTAGAAAATAGGCGAATTATTCACCATCAATTGTTATGAGTAAGACGAAATGGGTATTATCAGAATTCAATTGTAGAATTATAAATGGATATAAATCTTCAAGAGAAGATTATATTACTTGATTCTCTTTAGATGTACGCATTGAAAGCTAAAAAGTTTATCAAGAACACTAAAGAAATAGAGGATTATTAGTGTAAAATATGCTTTGAAGTCTCGCAAAAACCAGTTTATTGCAAAGGACCCTGTCATTTGACCTTATGCTAAGAGTGCACCACACAGATCAAGAAAAACTATGGAAAATGTCCTTAAAGATGCTCCAATCCTCTCACAGTTGAGCCATTTAAAAACGTACCCATATAATTTATCTGTCCCTTTAACAGTGAACTCTGCAAATAGCCTCTAACATCCCTTTAACTTTTCAAGGATCATCTGCAAAAGTGTGAATACATAACTGAATAATTTAAACAAAAAGGTTGACAATTTAAACAACTACAAATGCCTGAAGGTCATGATTTATTCTTCATGACCGGAGAAGGATTGCTTTACCTATATGGAAGAGGCATATCCGAAGCATCAGTGAATACTCTGTGCTCCAACTGCGAAGAAGTCATTCTATGCAGATCAATATGCCCCAATGCAGTACTTGATAAAAATTGCAACTCTTTTGCTGCAAATGCAGCCGACCTCCTTGCACCAAAACTTCGTGCCTCCATTCACACAGTTTAAAAATCAGTCAGTTATATGAATTCCAAAGCATCTGCGACTACTGTGGCAAACCAAGCAGAATGTATGGCTAAAAAGGATACAGTGACCGAAATTGCAATTTCGATATCTGTCAATCCTGTTATGAAAATCTTCCAGAAGAGCACCCACTCGTCCCACTAAAGACAAAATTATATTTGTCTTGCATCAGCCATCTCCGTCGTTATTGATGATTAAAAACCAAACATGCTAAATATTGTTAAATGATATCAAAAGTAGATTCAGAGTAATATAAAAATTAGATGTTAGCAATACATATGCATATCAATAAATAAATAAACATATTTTGTATTGATAACAATCATATTTCCTTTCCACGATATACGAATATTTTTAGTTGAGGTTGACCTGCACTCATTTTATTGTTCTACATTTTGTATGGAAACTTGTATAAAAAATTAGAGATCAACTTGATAGACAAAACAACCATTCTTTTTCGGATAACTCAAAGATTATGAAAAATATCCAATTGATGATCAGCATATTAGAAATTGAAGGTATTAAGGGCAATGGGTAATAAAATTTAAAAAATTAACAGCAAATCTTATTTTTCGTATATTTAAATCAAATCTATAAAAAAGGCTGGTTTAAATCTTTAACAAACATAGGGAGAAACAAAGGAGTCTCCAGCACTGAAGCTATGTCACATCGAGAGTTATCTGTAAATACAAAGAAAAGATTAAATGAGATCAGTATTTATGAGCATTGTTTTCAGTAATCACGCATATTGAAACAAGAAACTCACACATCAAATTTTATTGGAGAAACAAAAAACAGCGTCTTACGGTATCAGCCGGAAAGTAACACTAAAAGCGAAAAGCTGACTGAACTTATAATCCTACAGTAAAATACAAGGGAGAATACTCCTCAAGATTAAATAATAGTATCAATTTGTACATGAAGATGAGAAGTGATCAAATATCAATCCAATAATCAATCCGCCAATCAAACTTCATTTATAGTCAAACCCTTTAGAATGTTGTGGAAGAGCAACACTTTCATATGTACGCTTTTGTTTAAGATATTCCAATTTTAAGCAGGAAGCAGATACTCTAAGAATAAGTTTGTGACTCTAGCAAAAGATAAAAAATTGTTAGTAGCCCATATCATTTGGTGGACTTGTTGTATAAATTGACGCTTTAATCATGAAGAAGTAGAATGTTATCTCAACCAAAATATCAAGCTTGATGTATGATATTAAATAAAGCAAGTGCATTCGATCTAATTTTCTCTCATATGAAGAAGCCTATCAAATTATAGAAATTTAGTTTTCTGGTTTTAACAATAATTTCCTATAATTCCATTCATAATAATATTCATAATGCGAAAAATATATATATGTGATCATTTGAACTGTAATTCTCAATAATAAAATGCCAACTTCTTTAATAGTTAAATCTTTCGCAATTTTATGGCCCTTGACCTTGGTTTCGCTATCTTTTTTGTTGATGTTTTATCAGGTGTCATGATCTTTGAAAATGTTTGTGGTAACTTAGCTTGATTTTTAAAGATGCTTTCCTCTTTAAAAAATTGCTTGTATTTTGGATTAACTGTTTGGAGGTGCTTATGACTCAGCTTGACTTCATCAGTGATTATCAAAATCATAAATGATATCCATAATCCTTTCCCATTATTAATTTCTCTTCGTTAACATATCCATTGGATAATACGATTTGAATTTATAGTTTTGATTGCGATTACGTATTGGAACATAAATCAATTCTGAAAATTACCTTCAGGCATCATTGATTTTAAAAAAATAAATATCCGCAGTACTGACCTGAAATTGGAGAGGTTCTCTTCTTGATAATTTTGTGAATAACACCGACATGAAAGTCCTTTTTATTTGAAAATTTATCGTTTTAACCATGAAAATATAAACAAATTAGAATCAGTAACCTCAAAATCAATAATTTTTAATGTAATTTTTAACGAAAAGAAGTCTAATGGCTTAATAATCATTAAAAAATTGTCGATGGTCTTCGGCAATCTTTATTTTAAAGTGGATGTAAATTTGACAGTTGAATAGAATTCGCTGCAAAAAAACGATAATAAATTTGGATTTTTACAAAAACCACTTTGGAGGAACAGATGAACATGAAGGAAGAAGATAATAAGCATTTGCCTGCTTTGTAAAAAACTTATGTTTAGAAACAACCTCATTTGTTGTTTAGAATAGAGTTTAACTGTGGGGATAAAAATCAATATTCAAGGTTTAGACCGACCAATCAAACAAAAAGACCAATATAAGTCTGTTCAACATGGAAAAAAACACCACTGACTAATTTTTTAACAGAAACGGGAAAATAATGGTATGATAATCGCTATAGGTGCAGTGATATTCTATAGAAATTTATCAATCAATTTATATCAATGAAGCAAAAGTCAGTTGGCCTCCTTGCTCTCTTAGCCACAATACTAGTATTGGGAAGCACTTGTCCTACAGGATCTATGGGTGCCGCATGCAATATCTGCTCCCCAGGATATATTAAATCAGGATCCTCATGTGTGATCGGCATCCCTCATTGCTCAACATATTTTGGTGGCTTATGCTCGGCATGTGTCACAGGTTACACTGCTTATAATTCATCGTGTTTTCTCACTATTACTCATTGCTTAGTCTACAGTAGTTCCTCATGTTCAAAATGCGGCGCAGGGTACACTTTTTCTAGTGGATCATGCGTACCCACTATTGCTCATTGCGTTACATACAATGGTGCCGCATGCTCACAATGTGCCGCAGGCTACTCTCTTGGGACTGCGGCTCACGGTTGTGCGGTCACTGTCCCTAATTGCGCAACATACTATGCCTATAAATGCTCAACATGCGTCTCAGGATACACTCTTTCTGGATCCTTATGCGTGGCCACTATCGCTAATTGCTCAACTTACAATGGTCCCTCATGCTCAGCCTGTGTCTCAGGATATACTCTTTCTGGCTCCTCATGTGTGGTTACTATAGAAAATTGTGCAACATATAATGGTTCAACATGCGTAGCCTGTGGCCCTGTAATTACCCTCATTAATAATATTTGCTACCTTGGTTCCTATAGCTGCGTAGGATGGGATGGATTTAGTTGCTCTAGCTGCACCCCAGGCACCACGGCAGGTTCTGCATGCGATACTGGTAATGGTATCGTATGCCTGCAAACGGATCCTACTAACTCTAATATTTGCACTTTCTGCTATTTTTGGGGATTGTTAGAAGAGAACATAAATAATTGCAACAGTTGCCCTTCTGGCCAAACCCTCTTTGGCAACACATGTGTGGCCACTATAGCTAATTGCTCAATATACGCCACCGCGACAACATGCTCAGTATGTGTTTCAGGATACTCCATTTCTAATTCTTGGTGCGTCGTCACCATCCCTAATTGTAAGATATATAGAGGTGCAAGATGCTTAACATGCAATTCGGGATATACTCTTACTGGTTTCGGATGCGTGGTTACTATTCCTAATTGCGTTCATTACAATAATGATTCCTCATGCTCAACATGCACCACAGGATATACATGCCCTTTTATCCCTAATTGTGTTGCATACAACAGTGATTCTTCATGCTCAGCATGCGCTGCAGGATACAGCGGTTCCTCATGCTCAACATGTACCTCAGGGTACATTATTTCTGGTTCCTTCTGCATAGTTCCTATCCTCAATTGTGTTGGATACAATAGTGATTCTTCATGCTCAACATGCGCCACAGGATACAGTGGTCCTTCATGCTCAGCATGCGCATCAGGATATATCCTTGCTGGTTTCTCGTTCTCGTGCATTCCTGATCCAGGATGCCCCCTTGGGACAGTTGAACGTGGCGGTGGATGCGGGTACATTATTATTAATTGCATTACCTACTTGGGGGGCTCATGCTAACTATGCGCCTTAGGATATAGTGATCCCTTATGTTCAACATGTACTTCAGGGTACATTCCTTCTGGTTCCTTCTGCATACTCTCTATCCCCAATTGCGTTACATACAGCGATATCGTATGCTCAATATGCGCCACAGGATACAGTGATCCTTTATGCTCAACATGCGCATCAGGATATATCGCTTCTGGTTCCTCATGCATTCCTGATACAGGATGCCCCCCTGGGACAGTTTAATTGGGCGGTGCATGCGGGTACATTATTATTAATTGCATTAACTACTCTGGTGCCTCATGCTCACTATGCGCCTTAGGATATAGTGGCCCCTCATGCTCAGCATGTAGCTCAGGGTACATTCCTTCTGGTTCCTTCTGCATACTCCCTATCCCCAATTGCGTTACATACAGCGATATCGTATGCTCAATATGCGCCGCAGGATACAGTGGTCCTTCATGTTCAACATGCGCATCAGGATATATCGCTTCTGGTGCCTTATGCGTTGCTCCTGTTCCAACATGTGCAGGAGGACAAATCTTCTCAGGTGGCTCATGCATAAAAGCTATTCTCAATTGCACATCCTACAATGGTCCCTCATGTGCTGCCTGCGCTTCCGGATTTACCCTCTACAGCAATGTCTGCTTCCCGCAACCTCTGACATGTGCAGGTTACGACGGAAGTAGTTGCTCTAGCTGCGATCAAAGCTATGATCTTACAGGCACTTCATGCGATACTATGATGCTGCCTCTATGCTTGTCACTGGATCCTACTGGACTTTGTAGCATCTGCTATATAGGAGGAAAATTAGTCGCTGATACAATGCTTTGCAACTGATGAACAATGAATGATTCTCAATACCCATTATGAAGATATACTTGTTTTGACTCTCTCAGATGGATTTTATCTTGAAGACCCTCATGCATCCAAATGGAAATGTATTTTTAATATTTGTGAAGCAGTAATCCTCAATCATTTGAGTCAATATACAAATGATATTATGATTGATGTGGTCCTCCATCAAAACAAGACATATTGTAATATGCCGATTTGGTTTCAATTGAATTATCTCTTCGCTTTGTTTTTGTTTGAGTCGAGCAACTCCTTTGCTCTTTGCAAGTGATCGAGAGTAAGTCATCGAAGTATTAAAGTAAAGCAGTAAATTTGGCAA
>Ga0302268_1000915_pt1 | contig 17834 bp, 7 predicted proteins | sample III_Bog_E2_1_FD_194554 | JGI IMG/M metagenome (GOLD analysis project Ga0302268, IMG submission 194554) | Peat permafrost microbial communities from Stordalen Mire near Abisko, Sweden - III_Bog_E2_1 | ecosystem: Environmental > Terrestrial > Soil > Wetlands > Peat | place: Sweden: Abisko... | reverse complement strand
AATCTGTTAACCAACTCAAACAAAAAATTAGTAATATCTGCCACTTAGTCATAATCAGTACTTGATTTAAGGGCATTATATATGTGAATAGAATACTTATTGGTGTAGCTGTTTTGTATTTCTTCTAAAAGGCTCAATTCAGTTATGAAATCTATGCTGTCAAGAATAGTTTACCAATTAGTGTTGCTCAAGGTATCGTCATTTTTGAAAAGTAATACCTCCACTGCAGCTAAGGAATCTTTAATCTATTTAGACTATTCCTATTTCATGTCAAACTGAGATGTCTTTTGTCTCAATGATTTCATATTTTGGCTCAATCTCAATCGACATTATTTGGATAAATATCTGTGAGCATGAGTTATTGATTCACATAGCCTTGTAATGAGCTCAATAAACACGCTTCTGAAATTTGTTGATTTGGCTTTTCTAACAACAATTTATAATAAATTATAGGAAGCCATTTCTAGGATGATTCCTAAATGAAGAGGAATTTTGTCAATTACAATCAGCTATCTTGATTTTTCGGTTGTAAATTCACAAAGTTTAATGATAAATTTGCTTATTAATTTGCTTGCAACTATTTGAGATTGGTTATTCTATGATCCAATCATGAGGGACAGTGAGCTTATATTGACTAGATTGTCTTTAGCTTATTATTTGTATTCAAGTTTTTATGTCTCAATGTTTAAATGGATATTATTCCACCATTTTTGCTCTTAACTTTGATTAGGATCATCCTTCGGTGGATCAGAAAATGTTTACTATTTGCTTTATTTTTATTTTTAATTACTCTCCTCTAGTCGAAGCTTCGAAAGGAATTTTTCTGGAAGCTGGGAGTTGATCATATTAATCATTTGTTGTCTTTCTTATGCGCTCATGGATTCGACTTTATTCCAATTTTAACCTTCAATTTTATGCATTTCCTCACTACTGAGCACTCCTTCTGTATTGATGGAGTTCATAATGCTTCCTTTGAGTTTAGTGTTGCAGTTCAAATTATCCTGATTATCCTTAATATCGTTTTTCTAGCTCATTGAAGTCTCTGCGCTATCCACGATCTTGACAGCAGCAGGGAAGCCTAAATTTTACTGTTGCTTCTGCTATTTGATAAGCTTGATCTTCTGCTTGAAAAGCGAGCACTTTTTGTTTTAACTTTCCATTGTAGATATAATTATAATGGCAAAATATTGGCATAATTTAAAAATCAATCATTTTTTCTGTAAGCTAGCGTATTGTAAGCGAATCTATCCTTTATAGCGTGATGGTCTTTTCTATGGACAAATTTGCCTAGAAATGTACTCATTAACTCTTGAAGTAGTTGTCCTGCTATTAATTCGATTCATTGATAGTTTTTCCATTAACTGAAGATTTGGAAAGCAACTTAAAATGTCTTTATTGGATATTTATGCTGCAGTTGTGTCTGAGAGACGAATCTTTGTAAAAGTATCAGTATTTATCATTTTCATTGAACTTTTTTCACTTGCAATTAAAGATGGTTTCATATTCTGCCAATCTTCACTTTGATTATTCATACTGTTTCTGATTAAAGACTTTTTAATTAGAGTTCCTATTGGCTTCTTTATGTGCTTTTCTTCAAACTCATGCTTTAACGGTTTTTCATTTTTCTATCGTTGGATGTTTTAAATTTCAGAAAATATTACCTTGGAATTTCCAATCGATGGCGTTTCCATATTGAATATGGTGCTGATGGGCTAAATATCTTCTTTGCATATTTTTTATAGGACTGATATTCTTTCTTCCAATTTTGATATAGATTGAACTTATTTAACTTCATCTATTGTTGCAAGACCTATATCAATATCCTCTTTTGAAAATAGTGCTTTTAAAGTTATTTAATGACTGTTAAAGCCAATCATATGATGACAAACCATAAAGACATTGAGTCTACTGTATAGTCCTAAATCAAATAAGCATTCTTTTACGATTTCATTGCTTAATACTCCTCTGTTGCCTTCGTAATATTGTTATAAGCAAGTGTGCAGTTACGCCATATTGGCAGCAGAATCAAATTTCACATCTTCAATTTTGCTAAAAGACTATGCGATAAAAGCAATATATTAGAGGAAAGTGTGTAAAGCACTCTAAGAATATGCTTGCTATTTATTTTTTGGATTCTTTACTTGCAAAAAATATTCTTAAAAGTCTTCGAAAGTAAAACTTACATTATTTTCAAATCCAAAATATTTGCTGATAAATTTCATCTCTTTTTGGGTGATGCTAATTCTATTTGCTTTTAAGAAATTAAGAAAATTTTCAAGGCCTATTTTACCTATTCCGAAGGTATCAATGCGATTGAAAAGTCCTCGAGCCTCTGCAGGATTAATCTGATCTTTAATTTGATCAGCATCGAGTTATTCATTGATAATGGTGAGTATAAGTTGTTTAAAGGATTATGGAAATTGTGGTTATTCGATCATTTCGATTAATTAAATTATAAATGGAAAAGTAAATTTTGGTTTATATTATAAAAATGATGAAAAAGTAAAGTCTTGATGATTTTGGATTCATCCTCACAGTAACTGACAATATATAATTTTTAATGAAATAGCTTAATGACAAGTTAGAATATTGATGAATATTGATAGTTATGATTAATACATTTATCTCATAATCATGTTCGATAAACTCATTCAGGATTGATATCGTAGATGAAGGCCTGAATTATGAATATGCTACTAGCTTATTGATGACAGTCTTGTAAAACTCGATATCTTTTTTTATTTTGAGTTTGCTCACTTTGAGAAACTCTGTTTTGATCACCAAATCTTGATATTAATGTTCCATTCTGGTGACTTTACGCTATGTTATTAATAAGGTACGTCCACATTCTTTTCAATCTCACTCATTTATGTAAATATTATCAATTAATCACCAACTCGATTTTTAATATTTTCAACATTAAGAATATTCTCACCAAATTGGAGGGAAACCCAATCACATAAAAACATTAATTACTCCTATTTTCTGAAGTTAGTCATTTATATCGTTACTGTCATTAAATCTACAAATAATAGTTGGCGCTAAATGTGGAAACCTTCTTTTACCACTGCCTAGTTAGAGTTCTTTGCAAGCATCAAGACTAAAGTTAGCATTCTGCCCTACTTTAGTGACACAGAAATGTCACTTATGACTGTATTTTTGCTATCATTTAGACTAAAGTCGGCCCATTTAAAGCAAATCAGCCAACAAATGCTCCACTCTGGTTTGCTCTGGAGCTCAAAGCTTGTCAAAGATGTAAAATATATACTCCATTTTGGTTCGATAAAACTGAACTAAACGAATTCATTGATAAAGAGCGCAAATATCCCAATGAACTCACTAATCTTCAAAACTAAGAATTTTTCTAAATTAGCTATATCTTCATCAGTCAAGCAGCAGATGATATCGAAAACCTTACTGAAATGAGAGGCCTTATCGAAGGACTCGAAAATATGCGTCGATAAAAGGTGAGAAGAATGTTTGAGGAAAGCAAAGGGGCTATAAAATTGCTGAATTTAACCACTTATGAAGTTAATCGATTAAGATAGCCGCTCTCTCGACTGTCAATGATGGTTGATAGGCTGAAAAAAGTAGAAAAGCAAAAATGAGTTTAATGATAATGTTAACGCATTTAAATAGATAATTTGATGTTGAAGATTCTTACTCTGATTGCTGGAGCAGTTTAAAACAAATATAATTTTGCTAAGGTGACAGTCTTTAATTTAATTTAGGACAACATCATCTATTACAATTTACTAATTATTCCTTATACAAACAAAAGTGGTAAATTTTCGTACTTTGATTTCACAAACGGTCACAAATCGCATACTGTTGATTGCCATTCTTTATGGCGTTGATTCATCATGCAAATAAATTCTTCATTTAATTTGTTTCCGTAGCTGCAGCTGTCAATTAGGTCAAAAATTTATACTTTCTTAGCATTTCGCTGAATTTTTGCTCAATTATGTGAGTTCTGTTATTTTTTGGAATCTTATCGATAAACGAGTCTTCGTCAAGAAATTCTTACAAACATCCAATCCTTTAATGAATTTTCCAATGATAAAAACTTGAGGATATATGGACCATCCGCTATAGATTTTAAGCCAGCACTGCATCTTTTAATCTCAGCTGATGTTGTAGTAAGTACAATTTAAATTCTGATTTTTTTAGCAAATTAATATAATTTGCTGTAAATCCACGCCTAGGCTTATCAGGAATTCCAGTAATAAAAATGATCACTGCAAATTCCTATACAATATTTTTCTTTTCAGAAACCATACCTTCTATTCTTGTTTAAAGGTTGGCTTATGAATCTAATTCTTTTTGGCGAAGAAATCCAAGGGGCTATTGATATTTTAAATGAAAATTTAATCTTAATATGTTCATGCCATAATTAAGATATTACTAATCAATAGATAAAAGTAAACAGGAGAGATATTTGACCAATGTAATTTGATAAAATTTACAATCAGGATAAATAGTAATCGTAATTGACATTTGAAATATAATATCCATGAGATCATTTATCACTCATGTTTTATAATAAAGGGTGAATTATCATCAGACGGATCCTAGGTTTTTTCCTGACTCATTGGACTTGTTTCTTTGGAATTTTTTCCAACAACAGCAGTTCCAACAAATTAATAAAATGATATATAAGACGAAGAGACCAATTGGAAGAGCTAACTAAAAAAATTATGCTTCTCCTTTTCTAAATTTGACTACTTGATCGCATATATAGCAGATAAATGCTATTATTGCGAGTGCTCCGAGAAGTTGAGTGAGGTTGAAGTAGCATTTGATCTATTTTATTTTTTTGACTGGAGAGTCAATATTTTAGAAATGAATTTCATCTTTTAGTTGGTATTTTTGATACTATCATCTATTTTTGTACCTAATTCTTTAATAGTTTAGGTTTCTTTTGTACTTCTATGAATAATAAGGATTATACTTTATTGATTTATCATATTCCAATTGAACAAATTTTACCAATGCTTACAATAAAGCTAAAGTTTTGTCATCTTCCTATGTTAAATTTTTCTTTTTGCTCATATAACTGATCTCTATATTTAATTGATGTGAAATTATAGCTACCTAACATTCTGTCAATTTTCGAAGGACGTCTATATAAATAAGTGTATTTTAATATTTTAAAGAAAGTTCTAAGTAGTAAAGACCCCAATTTTTATTTTTTCTTAAGTTTTACACTTCGTTTTAAACTAATTCCTTATCTTCTTCCAAATGCATCTCTTATAACTATTGATTATTATATTAAACTACGCAACGGAGCGTAAAAGCTGCAAATATATTTAACTGTTTTTTTTGCTTATTTTTATATGACTTGGCGACTCTCATTAGAAAATACTCGTCGTCCCGCTGTGTTTTAATTCGTAGAAATGTGCTGTATTCCAATTTGAAAAAACTGCAAAAATAGTAAATTCATAAGAAACATTGTTTTTTGCGTTGAATAAGCGCCAATCGTTAATCCGTTCTAATTTACCCATTATTTTTAAGCATATTTTGGCTCTTTTGTTTATATCGTTATTTTGGCTATCATTCAATGACTAGTCATCAGCTAATCAAAAATGGGGTTTTCCTATTTTAAAATAGATGTTAGGCAGAATGGTTTAATCGATATTTCTTTTAAATGAATGGGGTATGAACCAGCAACTCTTCTGACGAGAGTTTGCTTTATCAACATCAAAATCAGGCAAATCGGGCAAATTAGCAATAGCACTCAATACTAAAATTAATTTTATCTCTAAGCATCCTTTGCTAATATAAAACTAACATTAATTTTATATTATAATAGGAAGGACTTTGAAGATAATTCGATTTATTACGATTTATTTTAATATCACTTTTTTGAGTAAATAATACGGCCTACATTTTCAACCTCAAACATTTTGCGAGCTTCATAACATTTTTCAGCTGTGAGAGAAGTATTTAACATTTAATAAATAGATAGATTGATGTAGAAGTAAAATTCCTGATCATTTCATTTGAAAAATACACAAAGAGAAATGGTATATTCAAGATGATTGAGAAATTTTACAGATGTTAACTATTTCCACACAGAAAATGAAATTAAGATATAGTCAAAGTTTGAGTTTAGTGTTTTTATGAGTTCTTTATCTAGATAATAATGTAAATGTTGTGCATCTCTATTTTAAAAATATTATATGATGTAGGATATGGCAAGAAAATTATATCACTTCATGCTTTCTAGGTTTTTCTTAAGATTATGCAGCAGCCAAGCTAAGGGAATCTACTTATGAGAAATGTTACTTTGAGAACAGTAATGACAACTGAACAAAAGATGGCGAATCCATGCATACTTTTTAATCCATTCCAAACGGTGTTATTTTCCTATGTAGTCATCCAGCTGGAGGTAACGAACAGATAGAAAATGACGTCCATAGCCAGCAGAAGTAGGACGATGTAGAAGATCTATTTCTCAAGAAGCATACGATTGTGATTGAGAGGACGTCCTTGCGACTAACAATGTAGAAGTATGCAAACATTAGAAACACAAAATTGTAGTCCGATTTTATTAAGCATGCCCACGCAGACACGTGCTAAATAGAACGGGAAGTACCAGGGTAGCTAGTAGTAACATCTCAATGCGATGAGTCTGGCGGGAGTCAGTCGGGTCGGATGGGCCGTTGTCCATTCTAATCTTAACGATTAATTATTATTTATTTATTTAATATACCATCAATTATGACCACCAAACCCCAACAGGTCAAACAGGCTAGCAAAACTGCTAAATCCACTAAGAAGGGTGTCCTCAGAAGAAAATACAGAGTCAGAACTTCGCTCCGATTCTATAAACCTCATACCCTAAGACTTGCTTCTAAGCCCAAGTATCAACGCTCCACAGCTTCCCTCAAGCTTCCATCAAAGCTTGATAAATACTCCGTGTTGGTGCAGCCTCTCAATACAGAGAAGGCCAATAAGGCAATGACTGAGAGAAACACTCTCACTTTCCTTATTGACAACAGATCCAACAAGGTACAAGTGAAAAGAGCCTTCAAGGACATCTTTGGAGTCGTCCCTAAGTCAGTTAACACTCTGGTGCGTCCCGATGGTAAAAAGAAAGCTTTTATTCGTCTCAGACCCGAAGACGAGGCAGTTTCCATCGCATCCAAAATCGGCATAATCTGATCTCAGTGCCATATTTAAATCATAGTCACGACATATCTATCACAATCATCAAAAAGTGAAGATAATTAAAGATGTTGTTTTGAATATATTATTTAATAAATAAAATGATGTTTATGTCGAGGCTCAGGCAGGCTGGTTTGCTTGCAAAAAGTAGACACTTAGTTAGGTAGGAAACTCTTTTCGTTTTGGATTGATCAGCGAGTATAACGAAAGATCCACCAAGAAGCTAAACAAAAATCACTCTATACCTGATAAACCGCACTTCTTTGTCACCTCGTCTCGCCCCGGCAATTTCGGAGACCACATTGATTTCAAGGCCACTCTCGACAATTGGTTTGATTAAAACAGACTCCACAACGAGCACGAGGTGGATATAAGGCGCACTCAGATATATATGTTGAGTGCCGTCTACTATGCAGCTATGGCCAATTTGGGGCGTCTATTTGCTGTTGCAATAATCGGTAGATTGAATGGCTGGACCAGATACGACAGAAACACTTATCTCTAAGTTGACATATCCGAAATTCCTCCAGGAGAAGTACTGCAAATTGTTTGGAATGGTACTCCAGTTTTCATCAGAAGACTCACATCTCAAGAAGTTCATCAGGAAACAAATTAATATCCATAGGCTACACTTTTGGACAAAGTCAGTCAAGTTTGTCTCAACTCTGCTGGTAATACCCAGGTGCTGGTGTGTTCTGCTGTGTGCACTCACTTGGGTTGCATACCGATTCCTTATCTCGGATCCTATAATGGTTGGGTGTGCATTTGCCATGGATCAGTCTATGATAAGTTCGGAAGAGTTAGACAGGGTCCTGCCTTGCAAAACCTGCCTTATATTAACAACTCCCTTTATGAAAATGGAACTCTGCTGTGCATCTAAGAAATGAAGTTTCCCAGATAGCCAAGTGTGCGTTTCTGGACGTGATGTCTGCTAAATAAAATATGAACTTAAAGAAAATATTAAACTATCAAATGACTAAGTTGGAGAAAGAATATCTTTCCTGTTCTGTTGATCCTCTCAATTGCGCATTCTCTCTCCTCAAGATCTATAATTTTTACTACAAAATTGCAATTGTATGAACCACTTATTAGGAATTGACTTCAAATTAATTGAGTTCACTATTTAGATAATCAATGCATTTATTCTTATTTCTCATTTGCTACTCCAATAAGCCAATCATCAACTGATTTTACTGGAGATAAGCCACTTGCTGCTGCAGTTGCTTGAGTTATTGGCAAAATTGTTTACGTTACTCTTCTAGTTGAGTTGTTTTCTTGAGGCATTCAAGACATGAATTTGATGGAGTAAAAGAAAAAGCTTCGTAATTTTTTGTGTATCTTTGCCTTCTTGATTATTTTGTAAGACTTAATGGGTTGATATCAAGTTCAGGTTTACTTTCAGCTGACACAAGAATCGTTTAAGTTGTAAACTAAAGCTGTTTCTTTAGTGTTTAATTTTGTTTAACTAATGACTAGTTTGATTTTTTAAGCTGGGCATTTTATAACTTCAATGCCTATAATTATCTTTTGTTGCCGAAGTGAGAGCTATGCAAACTTGATTTAATGTTATTTAGCTAGTTTTTAAGTTATTCCATGTCCTCTATCTGCTCCTTTAGTTTTAATTCCAGTACTTCATTTTTTGACTTCAATTGCTCAGCTTCTTTTTTATGGTGCCTTGCTAGCTAGAGACATATTTTGATAGGTTATTCCTGCTGTGATGACAGTTCACTTGATTTTTAATGGATCCTTTGAGTAGCATTCTCTTGATTATTATTATGACTATTTAGTATAAGCTGCGGTGATAAGCTTCTACTTTTATTCCTCTTGGGTCGTTTTCCTGCCATCTTGGAAGACTATCGTTTTATCATTTCCGTTTGCCGTTGTTATATCAATATTATTAACCTTTATGCATAAAACAATCTCAACGCTTTAAATATATCTAAATATTTACTTTATCGCCAAGACATTCTACGAATAAATATAAAGTAGCAACACGACAAAAGCTTGTTCATTTTTTACTGCCTTTCTTCTTGACATTTAATGGAGTTTACAACGGCTATTTTGTAGATAAAATTTTGTAGACTTCATTAGCCCAACTATTTGAATTTTAGAACATTCCTAAATTTTGATCCACCAATTTGCAATACTCTTGAGATTATAATACTTATTGCTGAAGCTCCATCAGAGAAACTGTTTTATTCGAATGATTTGCGACTGCATCTCGAATAAAATTTTCTATGTTTTCCTAAGTGATAAAAAAAATAGGAGCCTCCCTCTCAGCAAACATTCCTTTTCTTTTCATGAGGGTGAGTATGGTTTGGGCCAGAACAGAAAAAGGAGGTTTGGTATATTATTTGATGTTTTTCACGTCCTCTTGCTTAACAATTTTGAGCAATTACAGAAAGTCCATCTCCTATTTTTGAAAGTGACTTCCCATAAACTATAGGTAATCAGAATAGATGACAAAGAGGTATATTGCCTGTGAAAATTGTTTCGATGGCAACAATTTGTACATTTGATTGATTGAGTCCTAATTTGGCATCAGCAAACCTGCAGCCTTTTGAATGAACTATCTTGGAAAATCACTGCATAACAGCCTTGATAACTGATAGTAATCAAGACCATTCCTCTGAATGCTTTCAACGTCGAATATTTTTAGAAAGTTATGCAAGAAGCACATCTTGCAAAGAACTGATTTACTGAAAGATCCATAAGATTTAAGCAATACATGCTAACCACGATTGCACTGCTGCAAAAATTAACTTACTACTTGGCCACTAGCAACGTTATTCTATTTCTCATTATTTATACCTTTTTTAGCAATATCTTCGTTGCCTATGAAAACAGTTCGTAGAGGTGGCAGGCCTCGGAGTAGTCATGAAGACTACTAAGATTTCGAGATAAATAGGTCTTTCCCACGTATATTGCAGTTGTCTCAGAGCTCATCATAATTTAAATTCGCTTATAAGATTTATATTTTTGGAATCATCGGTCAACTCCGACATATACTTTGACGTGGTCGTCATTTTCCTCATAGTCGAAATCCTTATCTCTGCACCAATCGAAAATAGTAGGCTTTAGTATGCTTTTATTTCCTTGAGAATGTAATCCCTTTCCAGTCATAACAGTTAAACATGCCGTTTGCTTCCCTTTAACCCTTCTCAACCTTATCTTGTCATTTCCTCTATCAAATTCATCAACAATCATATCAGAAATCCTACTTAGAAGCGGAAATATTTCTTCTTGACGATAGCCGTGCAGATCAATGTAGAGAGGATTTGCTTTGGTCATTCTTTAAACTAGAATCAGTCGAGATGCTTGAGACAGCTTGGCTATAATAGGCATCTTCTCGCTTTATTAATCAAAATTTACTTTATCATGCGATCGAGCTACAACTTTTGGTTGGCACTGTGGATCTTCATTTTGGTTAGCTGCAGTGCTTGCTTTAGTTTATAGAGATGGTCAATCTCCTACCTCAATTATTATAAGCTTAAGTGCTTCAACTATTAATCAACTTTTTACTTTGTAAGTCTGCTGGCGTAAACCTTTCGACTTGGCTATTTAGGTAGGCTATTAGCCGGCCTAATTTCATAAACCCTTGCATTTCTCTTTGAATCGTAGTATTTCTAAATAACTCCTAAATTACAATTAGAAACTCTCTACAAATGTTGTAATCGGCCACAAAAGTCTTATAGACAAACTTTAAATCTTGTATGGGCATATCCGAGAACTATTTGTGCAAGCTCAACATATCCTTTTAAGACTTAAGCTTATTATCCACATTGAAAATAGAGAGTTCATTATTCCTCTCTCGAGCGAACTGAGGTACACAATTTTTAGATGGAGCAAATAGAAGTGTAGTTTCTTACTTTTTCTTACGTTCTTCTTGTCTTATGCGATCGACTATGTTTCTTTTACTGTTTTTTCCTGCATAATGGGATGATTACCTCCTCCAAGAGTGGGAAAATCCTCTTCTCGCCTTTTTTATTGCTGGGCCTGCTTGTTTAAGAGTTCATATAGAAACTATTGAGTTTGTGTATAGAGCGGATAGCTTTAATCAAAATGAAAATCCTCAAAATTGCTGAGCTACTCTCGAAATCCAACCAGAAGCGTTTGCTTGATAGTATAACATTAATCAACAAAACTGTTGATTTATAGCACTCCCATGCAACTCTCCTGGTCATCTTTAATCATTTCTGCAATTTATTCAAACAACTATTAGAATTATCTGCCATTGATTTCCTCGAAGTTATCAAAAACTTCATTCATTAAGTTGTTTGCAATTTACGAGGAAGGATGGCTAGTATCCCCCGACTGGGTTTACAGTTTCTCAAGATCTTTGCTCCAGTCCTCCTTCTCTTTATCATCCTATCCATCAGGTTTCATGTCGCACAGTCTATTTGTTGCTTGATCTTTGTCATAACTGCAATCTTATAATACTTAGCGTATCGTTGTCGCTTTATAGGTGGAAAATATGGAAGATATTTCCTGAAAGATGCGAGCTTAATCATGTTTTTTATTTTTGACACTATGCTTCATGCAGTTTCGAGGCAACTACTTTATTTATTACTACTTGTATTTAACTTAATCTTCTTCTTCGAACTGCTAGCGCTTTTTGTTTTTTTTATTCTTCTTGCGGGAGGGTTCCTAATCGATTGCTTTTGCTTTTTTTGAAATAATTTGACCTGAAAATTTTGTCGTACCATCTGACATAATATTGAATGTTGGAGTAAATCAGCACCGTAATAATGAATTAATTACTAAACATGAAGAATAAATAAAACATCAACACAATTTGATAATTGCTATTTAATAAATATTTTCAAATTTCAGATAAATTTTAAGCTCAAAGGGAGAAAGTTATTTATAACACAGCTCACATTTTACAACTGGTGCTGTTTTCATTCGAGATCTATCACACTCCAAGTGTGTAGTTAAATAGTGTTTGCATTTAAATGTAAAGATCAAACCCCAATATATATACTCACTCCGATAATTAATTTATATGATTTCGTAAGAATTTGAACATACTCCAAAATATCCTCTCCATCCTTCTCAATAAAAGATTAACATAGTAGCAATCACATGGAATCTCTTCGGCTCACTGCCTCCTATCAATTCACTTGTATAACTTTCACGTTCTACAACATTGTCACCACCTCCAGATCTCATATTCTTTGGCACTCAAGAATGCGAACGAAGTTTATGCTTAACCTTTTGCTGCTAATCCAAAAATGAGTGGGAATAAATGCTTATGTAAGTATTCAAAGGTTACTCTTTAGTCGCCACTGAAACAATGCGTGGCTTACATTCCGCAATTCTTGTGAATAATATGCTAAAGAATAATTTCTAGTTTTCAGAGAGAGGATTACTCAAAGCTGGACTCTGCAACATGATGGGCAACAAAGGGGCCATCAGCTTATAAGTATCTTTCCTTGGACAAGCTTTTCAATTTATTAACTGCCATCTTGCAGCGCATCAAAATGAAAATTAACAACGCAACTCCACTCTTAATCGGATATTATTAGATTTAGTAAGAAAAGATCTGTATGCTTAAGTGATATTGTTAGGAGATTTGAACTATCGAATTGATCTCACCAAAAACTAATACGAGCAGATGATAAAAGATAAATCGAATACTGAAGATAAAATGCAGTATCGATCTTTGTTGGGAAGATAACAGCTGGCAAATCAGCTTGAACTTAGAAATAATTTTTTGCTACGATATGAGGAAGGCAAGATAAACTTTGCACCAACTTATAAAATAGGTATCAATATAGTCATTTAGGGATAAATAATCAATAATATAATAGAGAGAGAATTCCAGGCTGGACCGACCGCATTTTTATTCGCAAAAGTAAGAAGCTGATACGAACAAAATACTGGAGCGAGGAAGAAATAATGGGATGTGACCACCGACCTGTTTTGGCCCGTTATGAATGTTTAATCAATGAAAGAGCAGAAACGACTACTGAACAATTTGTTCGAGTTAATTCAAGCAAATGCGAGATAATTTGATGTTATAGGCCAGTTTTATCATATTTGATATTCTAAATTCGTAGGCATACATATTATAAATTATCTAGTTAACACTTTTGCTTACAGATTGTTAGTTAATATGAAAAAACTTAATATAAGCTCAGTACTTAAATACATTACTGTTTTATTCAGAGGCAAAGATCGGCAATTAAAATTTGAATAGCTTAACTTAAGGGAGGATTCATTTACTTGACAAAATGAAGATTTCTTTATCATTTCAAAGTACATCTTTTATTGAATATTAAAATTCAATTAATAATAAGAATCTAACAATCATTTTATTTGCATCCCGCCCTCAGTCAATGTGATTAAGTCCTAATCTATGGGTTAATACAAAAATTTAGCATGCAGTCTCAAGGGTACTTAGGTCCTTCCAAAATCGAAATTGTTAAGGAAATTTATCAAAATTAATTTGGTTTCCATTAAGGCAAGATATTTACCAATACAGCTTCGAGTTCCAGCAGAGAAAGGAATAAAGCTGTATGGTTCAGCAGTATGAGGACCCTTTGTTGCCCAACGATCGGGATTGAAAACTTCAGGATTTTCATAATATTTTGGATTATGCATTAATCCAATGATATTAGTTCCAATGAGCATACCTTTAGGAACGTTATAAGGACCAATTTTGACGTCTTCGCGAGTGACTCTTGCCAAAATGCCAGTTGCAGGAGGCCACATTCTTAGACACTCATCCAGGAAATAGCCTGTATACTCCAATTTTTGCATATTTTAATGAGTGAGCTTATCAAGTGAGGTTATATTAGTCTTAACTTCTTCAATAATCCTTTTTCTGCATTAAGGATACTATCCAAGAGCATACAAAGAAAAGGCAATGAGATGTCCTGTAGTATCGATTCCTGCAAAATAGAAACCGATCAATTGCTGCATGATTTCTTCCTTTGTTATTCTACGGAGTTTATGAGGTTATTTCTTTGTTTCTGCCTCTGTGATTGCTTTATCTATTGTTCTCATTTATTGAATATAATTTTGAATGAAATCTTTTTCAGGATCATCCTCAATAGCAAGCCTTGAGTCCAAAATTTAAGTGATTATTTCCCGGATTTCCATAAGCATTCTCTCAAGATCACGATCCTTAGAAGTAAAGTTAATAGTAGTCACTGATTCTCCAAAAAGAAGTGACAGCAAAATATTTTATCCAGTTCGAGATCTGTCGAACATAGTAGTCGTAAATTCAGCCAAAGCTATTGAGAGGGGAGTATCCCTAACCTTTTTAGTCACTGCCTATTCAGAGAAGAATATTCTGACCAATATTTAGCCGATTAGGCACTATGTATCATGGACCACTTTAAAGTCAATCGATTTGCCTTCTGATTTGCGAATTCTTTCAGCGAGGCGAGATATAAAAAGATCAATGCTACGTTGCATGGGAGGAACCATCTATTTTAGATGTTAGTGATTGAATGAAAAGCGAATGATACTTTTTTGAGCAAGCCAATCTTCATCTTCACTCAAGAAAATGCATTTCATATAACATTTATTGGAGTGCTTGTAGAGATTAAATTTGCGAAACTTTTTGGGATTTAGACTCAGTTCTTTGATAAGCTATGCTTGGCATAGAATCAGAAAAGGTCGGCTTCCCAAGTTAGTAAAGTATGCTTTTTGGTTTGGGTTTTCTTTGACCATGTCTTTGATGAATTTATGGGAATCTCCATATTTGGCAATATTTTCCTTTTGCAAGCCCAATAGTCCAAAGAAGGGAGCAACAAAAACTTTGAGAGTTGAATCCATCTTTTGAAAGCGCCAGGCTTCGATGTAAATCTTGATGAAGAAGTGATAAAGGAGAAAGAGGATCAAAAGGATGGGTGGGACAATGAAGTATTCAATCATTGTTGATAGTTTATATTATATCTTATCCGTCATCATGATGCATTATAAGAGTAATATAGAAGAATTAAAAAATATTAACACTTAAAATGATGATGGATTATTGATTGAAAACATAAAACAATCATCTTCTAATGAATATAAAACCCCGATGGTTTTCTTTAATTGAAATAAAGAAACCAGCTTTTTTCATCAAGAATAAAGACATGGGTAAAGATATTATGCCCTCTTTTACTATTTCCTTGGAATTTACTGCTTAATTTGAAATTTATTCAAGCCATGTTGGAGGATTGTAATGAATTAATTTATTTGTAAATTAACAAGCAATGCTATCAATTCATTTTTAAAAAGTTGATTATCTTTAAAATAAAAAATAATTCGCAAATAGATTACCAACTCATAAATATCAATAATTGTTATCGTAAACTTTGTCAATTTTGTGATTTTGTTATCTTATCTTAAGCCCTTGCCTTATTGACAATTTACAGAAAATTACTATCTCCAAACTATTTATTTCTTATTTATTTGGTCTTTTGCTTCTTTTTCTTAAGGTTATCAATCAAATTGAAAGCTATGTCAGAGGCAGTTGGATAAATAATAGATTGTAATTCGCATACCTTTGTTTAATCTGCTGCTCTGAATCCACCTATCAAAGTTCGTCCTTATACTTTTGTTCTATTTTGCAAAGAACTCTTTATATTTTGCTTCATTTCTATCGTTCTTTTTAAAGAATACTCTTGCGATTATTGCGAACGTTTTGATAATTTGCTCTGATTTTCATCCATATATTTAACTTCACTATATATTTTTCTGCGAATTTTAGGCCTTTCCTTATCCGTGATACTTTTAGGAGAAATTGACCTTTTTCGGCAAGCATAGAATGTTAAATTGCTCCTATTGTGATCACTTTACTCACTTCGTTTTGATTAAATTAAGGAATTATCTCTCAACTCTTTTACTAGAGTATTTGGAATAAATTATTGAGGTTTAGGACTAGAACCATTATCAATGCCTTTATATTTTCGAGGAACTGATATCTCCTCTGTTCTTAATCTAAAATCTTTTGAAGATTTGTGAGCTTCACTAAAAATTTGTTCCTGACTTCTCTCTTCATTCAGTAAATAGTCCTCTTCTGGATCAGAGTCAGAGTCAATCTAAATTTACTTTGATTTTTGATTAACAATGGAATTATTTGATTCTTTTAACTATCTTGCTATCTTTTGAATTAACTTCTGCTTTTAAGATTTATCCTTGAGGGTCTGTTCAGTTTAAAGGACAGCTTCGAGAAGATGTAGAGCAATTAACTGAAAAGAACTCTTGTCGAAATGATGAAATATATTATCTGAATCGCGATATCCATAAAAAGATGTTTAAATCGTAACTGCATTATCAATGTGCATATTTTGATGGAGTTGTCCTCGAATTGATTCCTTCTTGCTTTTTCCGACTGAATAAAGGCAGCTATCGCCATGATAAAAGCTATTCTTTTCTTTCAATAAATGATTCAGTATTATTGAGCTTTAATTTTCCTCACTAAAATAAGCAAAAAATCCCAGTTATTTGCTATGTCCATGCAAATCAAAAGACCACGCTATTTTTCCTTGCTTGCAAGCAATATCTTAAAGAAAATTCCATATCTGCAAGCATTAAGTTGGAATCATTGGCATAAATTTTCCCCAAGTTCTATTAAGATCGTATCCCATTAAATTAGTACGAGAATTTCCATGAATGACACCATCGGGATTGATCATTGGTAGAATGTAAAAGGTAAATTTATCTCTATATCCATGAATAATTACAAAATAGCAAGAGAGAGTGGAGTTTCAGAGACAAGCAACTGCAATATTTCTTGGCAAATGAAAGAACCCATAGTTTCGCAAGGATGCTGCCTGGCAGTTATAAATATTGTCTTTTTTGTATTTTTCTACTTTCTTGCAACCCTAACACAAGGAATGTAGTTTCCCAATTATGACTTGCCTGCAATTTCAGTTTAAACGATAATGTTCGATAGTAAAGGTTGCTATATTTGTTTTAAAAACCTCATTAATTTGGAGTTTGTATAAGGAGGTAGAAGAGAAAAATAGACTTCCTCCCCTGACTTAAATTCATATTAAAAGCATATACTCCAAAAGTTTTTCTCACACTTGCAATGCTTAAATCGACTCTCGACACATTTAAAGCTGATTTTTCTTTCATAGCATTTACTGATAGAACTATATACAAGAATGGCAATTTCTGTATCGAAAATAATTTGCCGAGCCAAGTTGACAATAACAAACTGATGTTTTCCCACTCCTGAAGCCGTAATATTAAAGTGAAACCATATATTGTATCCATGAGTATTCGTATCATTTTGCAGCAACAGATAATAAGGGCCCGTACGCTTGTCTCTATATACGCAATGAAGATTTCCTCCTTAGAAATCTGCAGAAAATAGAAGATCTTGGGTTGGAATAAGCGGTTTAATCCTTTCGTGAAAGGTAGTTAGTTGGTCATTTTGGAGTCGTCGGGCGATATTGCGAATTATTACTGAGTTGTTGTGGTCTTACTGGTAGTATCTGGCTTAAGCATTAAATTTTCATGAAAACGGTTGTATAAGCATAGGAATTTTCTTGGGAAAAAATCAGAAAGAAGCATTGAAGGCCCTTCTCTTTTTTCAATAAGTCTTAAAGACTCAGTTGTTGATACTGACAAAATGTTGATGTTTGGTGAATTAAACATATCAAGTTCTCGAGGATATTAATAAAGCTGAAGCTCATGGTGAAGGCTGATAGGGCTTC
>Ga0302268_1000914_pt1 | contig 17837 bp, 14 predicted proteins | sample III_Bog_E2_1_FD_194554 | JGI IMG/M metagenome (GOLD analysis project Ga0302268, IMG submission 194554) | Peat permafrost microbial communities from Stordalen Mire near Abisko, Sweden - III_Bog_E2_1 | ecosystem: Environmental > Terrestrial > Soil > Wetlands > Peat | place: Sweden: Abisko... | reverse complement strand
TACGTGAATAATCAAATAAATTTAATTGGATATTTCATTAGCTAATTAGTCAATAATTTATTATTGAATTATCATAGGATGAAAATATACCTGAGCTTCGTTCTCTTTTTTTTGATAACACTGGTCTCAGCTCTGGATGAATTTAAAAGCAAAAGATAGTTCGACATATGCGTGCATACTTGCGAAGAGGTTATTACGCGATGTTTGAGGATGACTGACTCATCCTGCTATCAAGCCTATACTCATTGTCATGTAGCTTCCAATTTTATCACTTGCATTGAGAGTAGCAATGGCCTTCAAATGCAAGAAGTTGCCAGATGTATGAGGAATTAATGCAAGCCCTTTGAGTAAAAAGTGATCTCTAAGGACGCAATGCATTAAATTAAAAATGGAGAGGAATTTAAACATTTCAGCCAGAAATAAATGCCTAAAGCGATTTAAATTCCGCAAAACGATATCAAAATAACAAAGAACAAATAGACTTTCTACGAACATTAACAATCCAAAGATGAAAGAAGACGAAGGCGATTTTGATCTTTTTAGTTGGATAAATAGGGATATATTATTCATAAAATCAGCAATTATTAAATTTGACTCTTCCTTTCTTTTGAATAAATTTTAAGCTAATAAGGTTCCAATGACATTTTTATAAAAAGTAGCAACCATTATAGATTTTACAATCATAGTATTTCTCGAGTTGTTTAGCACATAAGCATTTTTTGTTTTATCCTGATTTTCCCATTATTTTTAATTAAAAATAATGAAGGAAATGATAGAAATGACTAATATTATCCATAAAACAATATAAAAATACGAAAAGATAATATGATTTCATAAAATCCCTAGTTCATATTTCCTGAACCTATTAATGATTTTATGTTATTAATTATGATTGTTATTCCATCAATAACTCAACAAAAATGTTTTTAATGCTTTAGGGACGTGCCAAAATAATTAACGTATCGCATTTTTATAAGTTTATAAATATAAATAGGTATACAGTAATATCTTTATTACACAGAATAGGCCAAATGAAGACTGACCCCTTAAATAAAATCGATACATGTCATAAGCATAACAAGTAAACGGCTGAAACCAAAACATAATAGCGTTCTTCCTCCGAGCAACTCAAGAAAAAACAATAAAAGAAAAAGCATTAATAACAATAATTAGTTAAAAAATTACTCGCCGGCCAAAAGGTATCATTATACCTCTACGCTGGGAATTTACCCCGCTCCTGGAAAAAAGAAGATATCTTTTCGTTTTTTTCTGAGTATGGCACAATCTTAGACGTGAGACCTTTAAAAAATAATTATTAATAGTTTACAGGAGCAGCTCAAGTTAAGTTTGAAAGTTTGACTGAGGCGGAAAATGCAATTTAAAAATTACATAAAATAAAATTGCCTGGATTCTAAGTTGCAATAAGACTTCGATGGTTAGACACAGAATAGCAGCGATTAGGTATTGTATAACAGGCAGATCACAAACTTTTTGTCGGATCTCTGCCAAGACAAGTCTCAACATAGTCTCTGATTGAGTTATTTTCGATTTTAGGATAAATTGAAAGCATAATTTTATAAGAAAAGCAATATTGGGCTTTACTGACCTACAAGAAAAAAGAAAGTGCGATATTAGCCATTAGATTTCTCAACGGTCAGGCCTTTATGCATGGCAGTAAAATTCCTATTGAGGTTCGTTTTAAGGAAAGAAGATATAACTCATATATGACCATGAAAAAAATGGTGAAGGAGTAGGATGATCCCTTTGCTTTCATCCCTGATCATACTTATTATCAAGAAATTAACAGCGAGGGACAAATTTATTTCTATCATTTGAAAAACCAGAAATTACAACTTAATTCTCCTCCTCCCGGATCGAAAGTCTTTGGCATCAAGAATAACTATATACAATCAGGAGAGAATGATAAAAACGAAAGAATAAATTTTCAAATAAATACAAAGAGAACAGGACCGCTGGGATCAAATTTGTTTTTATTTCATTTAGCAAATTCAGTAAAAGAAGAAGACTTATATCAAAAATTTGGAAAATTTGGAACTATCCTTTCTGTTAATGTCACAATGGATTCAACAGGAAGAAGCAAAGGCATGGGTTTTGTAAGTTACGATTGTCCTGAATCAGCTGAACTGGCTATTCAAGAAATGAATGGATTCGAGCTTTGTGGTAAAAGGCTTAAAGTTGAGTTAAATCAAAAGGATCAAATGCTACTCGCTAAGGGAACAAAGCAAATCAGTTTATCAGATTATAATTTTGACATATGATTGAAATAGTGTATTGTTTATGAAAGGAAAGTTAAATTTCTAATAAATAATGAAATCAACTGTTATTAAGTACATCAATATCGATGCAGTTGAGCAGCAATGCTTTCTCTTCCTTGAATTGATTCATTATCATGTATTGATTTGTCATTTCTTTATAATTTTTTGTTTAATCTTATTTCAAAGATTATAATTCCTTTCTTTAAGCATTCAATTTCCTTTTTGTTTCATTTACAAACTGATTTGTATTTAGATTTATTTTTTGCATTTCGTCAATTTTATTTAAATAATTCCTGTTCTACTATTTGGTTTCATTGAGATCAGCCTCAAGAATATTGACATCGTTTACTACCTCATTGATTAAGATATTATTTCTCCTGCTCTGCTCATTAAGATTATTAATTTTATGGTTACTTAGCTCAACTTCATTCATCAATTTACAATTCCTCAGTGAAATTTTTGCCTTTTTATTCTTCTACGCCACTATTAGTTTCTTAAGCCGCATTACAGTCTCAATCAGCTACATTTTTTATTATAGTCCAGAGACAAAATTCTAAATAATTCTTTAGATACGGTTTTTATTTCAGAAACTCTCAGAGTTTTTCTTTCAAATAAGTTCATAAGAGCTTATGGATTTTGTTTATTTGCATCGAATGCGGACTATCCTGCTTCTTTAGAAGTAAAAAGTGTTGATTTAGTTTTTTTGAATGAAGATAGACTTGAGGAGAAACCTAAATTGCTATCTCTTTTGTAGAATCTTTCAGCAGAATTGAGAGTATGATTCTAAAATTGACTTTTCGAAATATGATTATTAACTTGACTGCATCAGATATGAAGTACTCTTGGTAATTTTTGGCTTCATTTAGGCAGGAATGCAACTAAACATTTGTATAGTTTGTCCAATGAGCACTTTTCGAACGCTTTTAACTATATTGCCTCGATAATCTGGACATAATAATTTTATTACAAATTTTGATTGATTCAAATATATTCATAAGCAAACAAAGGTAGAACAAATTCATCCATGAGAATTACAAATCACTAAACAAAAATATGGAAGGAAACAAATATTAAGATTAACCTTATAGTTATATGAGCTTTATCAAATTAATTTTAATAATCAATGAGAAAAGGATTTTCACCAACCAAATCAAAACTCGAAAACGAGATGAGTTTAAGAAAGGATCAAAATTATAATAATATTAAGAATCTATCCGCAAAAGATTATCGATACCTTTGTCACTACAATAATGCAATCTATATGGGAGCTATGAACTCTTATAAAAAACACGGTAAAGGCATCCTTCTGCATGACGATGGTGCTGCAGCCATCACAGAGTACATCAACGATATCCCAAGTGGGCACACCATCGTTTTTAGATAAAATTCAATCTCTTCAATTATCGTTAATAGCAGCACATCATACTAAATAGCATATAAAGTCGGAAGAACTATCATCAAAATTCCATTCAATGACAATATTAACAAGGCACATGGAATCGGAGTGCTTATTGACTATGTTTAAAACAAAATATTCGAACTTATCTTTAAAAACGGAGATTTAACTGAAAAAATTCTAAATTTGGATCATAAAAGCCATGATGATGTTTTCATGAAAAAATCAATCGCCAGCATAATAGGTTTACGTCATGAGCAAGCTTTTTAATTGACATTTGAAACACCTGGTAATATCGCTGTTCAATTTAAAAACAATAAATTAATCATTGGCTACTCTGATGAAAATGGAGAAATACATGGATTAGCTTTTAAAATATATGCTTAGAATATGAAAGCGAGTGGCTAAAAAAGTCTATACATGAAGTCACTCGAGAGAGGCTATTATAAGCATTCGATTTTGTAAACATTTGGCTAAAAGTATTTTAGTAATGGAAATAAATATGTTGGTCAATTTGAAAATGGATAATTTAATGGTAGAGGCATCCTGCTATGTCCTGCTTAAATGAAATGGGTATATGGCAAATTTAAAGCAAATAAACTAATGGAAGTGCTAGACTCGAACAATAAAAAATATACTGAAAATTCGTTTCATGTGTGGACCTAAAGCTTGAGGGAAATTCATAAAGGACATCGTGAAAGATGGATTGATCTAGATATTGAGCTGCCTTAGGAATTTTATCTTTATACAATTTTACAAGATGCTTTAAAGAGAGGCATGACATATGTCAGTCCTGATCACGAAGAAAAAGACAAGGAGGATGAGAAAAATCTTTAGAGGATACAGGGATAGTTCTAGCAAGGTCATCCAGGTAACTCAGCTCTATCTTTTGTTGATAATGAGCTTGATAAGCATTACACTGTTAAATCAAATAAGTCCTCTCGTCTTAGTGACTAAAAACCTATTACAAAAGGTTAGTTAATTCGAGATTTATTTGAGCGATAATAGCCTTTGTATACTTCCAATAAACCAAAAGATAAACATTCAAGAATATTAGAATCTCCTCTTGAATAAAATAATTATAGAATGGAAGATCCCTTTAAAATTGAATTAATCAAAGTACCCTCCCAATAAACTCCAAAAAATACATCCTTTCAAAAAGACTCCTAACCTGTTTATAATTTTGACTATAGAGAAAAATACTTTCCTCGATAATTCGCATAATCTTTTAGCAGAAGATATCCAATGCGATATCCTTTACTCAATAATGAAAATAAATATAATTCTCATCATCCAATTGATGAATCTTACAATAAAACCTACCTCTAAGCTCTATAAAGGCAGCGATAAAAATTAAAGCATCGGGTAGAATAAGACGAAAGGTATATTGATCAGCTTCAAAGTCAGTTATCTCAAAGCCCAAGGCATGGAAACTACAGTAGTCCTCCGAAATATGAGTCTCCTTCACAAAGGAATATTGGTAAAATCAGCAAAAAGTCATTCAATTAAGAAAATCCTTATGACAGAAATTTCCCCAAAGATTTTGAAGATCCAGACAGTAGCAATTTTGAGTACCAACCCTTATATACCAAAGATAAATAACCAACAACTAAAAGGAGTCGTCGACCTGAAGAAAGAGAGTCGCCTTTTAAAAATAATTCCTACAATACTCAAAAAAGTCCAAAAAATAATTTTCTTCAAAATAATTATAAATACTGGAGTTGATATTTTATATTTCAACAGAACTAATTCTTATGATTTTAATTTGCCCTTGAACTTATAGTTTTATTTGATATTTATTTATGAGCAAAATCTTTTTTATATAAATAACTGATTAATAAAATTAATTTTATGAGCAAATTTTCACAGAGTGGCAATAATTTTTACTCTACTATCGCTCAGAATCGACCCGATTCGACAAATGACAAATATCTTCGAGGAAGGATAAGTTCAACAGGGTAGTCCTTTCTTCCCTATAATACGATCACAAACTTTCGCCCATCTACTGGCATGTCAAATAGATCGTCCTCATCTTCTCTCAGAAATACGACAGGAAAATTGTAGACATTAAGAGATAATCTGTCTCATCTCTTAGAAGATTGTAAACAAACGAGAATTGAAACCAAAGTATCAATGATCTTATTTAGCAATTGCAACTTCATCTTAATTTTGCGAAAGAAGAGTCAATGTAAAGAGGAATAATACCCCTATAAATGAATCTGATTCAATAAATTAAATTATTAGAAAAGAAAGTGACGATTAGCAAAAGATCTGATCTTCTACGCTTCGAAGCCTTACATCAAACTTGTCATGCTCTTAGTCGCAATACCAAGGACATCAAAGCGAATCTTAATTTTATAAATGAACGATTACTGGCTATCGAGAATGTATTGGGATATCATGGACTTAGAGACAAGCTCAAATATTGATTTATATCATTATAATAATCAGTTGTATTTATTATTATTAGAACTTCCTTCTTTTTGCTATCTGACGAAGATATGCTCCTTATTCCAGCGAAAACAAAGCATTCTTTCACTGTCAGAAAAGAAAAAAAAGTTCGAGATAAATAAATAAATAAAATTATTAAAGTTATAATTTTGAATACTTATTGTATCAACTATAAGCCCATGTAAATACAAAAAGAATAAAATTCTATAAAAATGTGGATGTAGGGTATATAAAGACAAAGAAAAATATGGAGCCAAAAGGCATGAATACGAATTATGGCTGGAATAATTTGATAATATTGATTGTAAAATAATACAATTGAGTTTTTAAATCTATATTTTCGCCTAATCTATCGTTGATATAGATTCTGAGCTAGATTGGGAGCAAGTAATTCTTTTATTTATGTAGATGTCTAACTATAATTGTATTTTGTTCTTTTCTTCTATTATCAATAATTTTGCTTTTCTTGTAAATTTTAAGTTAAAATAGAAGGCAATAAATTTACGTTTATTAATTCATTAACAAACTAGTTAGTTTTATAAAAATTTGATTTTAATATAAAATAAATAAATCAATGCCATTATTTTTAATAAAACTTGGCTAAATTTTTAAGGATAAAATCTGTTGCTGTTATGAATAGATTATCTTCTCAACATTAAATTTAACACTAATCTTAAAAGTTAAATTCAATCCATTATTTGCATTATATTTGACGTCATTTTAATGTTCTCAGTGGAAAGCATTCTTTAAAATTAGCGAAAAAATGTGACTGTTGATGTTTCAGGACTCTCATAATTTCTCTATAGCGCTGAGTAAATACCCAAAATGAAAAAACTCTTAGCGAAGCCTGGCTTTCCTTATGATTTTAACATCTTCAATAAAGATCGTGTTGATCTTATCAAAGAAGCTTTCAGGATACATCCCGATTATGCGAAAGGTATAGATTTCACATAGAATAATGTTTTTTCATATGTGCTGAGAGTTGTTATGCAGGCTCCAACAACTTTACATGCAGCAATGTTTATCAAATGCATTTAATTTTTGGGAACTGAAAATCAACAAGAGGAATGGTATAAAAAAGCTGCTTCCTATCAAATTGTTGGATGCTATGCTCAAACAGAACTTGGACATGGATCAGATGTTCAAAACCTAGAAACAACTGCGACTTATGTACCTGAAAATGATACTTTTATCATAAATACTCCTACCATTTCAGCAGCTAAATATTGGCCTGGAGATTTAGGAATAACATGTACTCATGCTCTAGTTTTCGCACAGCTCATTATTTATTAAAAGAATCATGGAGTTCATGCTTTTATTGTTCCTATCAGAGATACTTAAACCTTGGAAACCCTTCCGAATATTGAGGTTGGTGACATTGGCCCAAAAATAGGATTTGCCACGAAAGATAATGGCTACTTAATTATGCATAACATCGTCATTCCCAAATCTAATATGCTTAGAAAGTACGTTTCCGTGAGTAAAAAAGGATAAATTAAAATTAAAGGAGATCCTAAAGTTAGTTATGCAACGATGATGGTGACACGCCAGGCTATTTCCTGCCTCGTCCCAAAAGTTTATGCACTTCCTATCATTATTGCAGCACGATATTCACTCTATCGCAGTCAATTTTTAAGCTCAGACAATAAATAGATTCCAATCATAGATTACCAAACTCAAAGAGATAAAATTATAAGTCGCGTAGCCGAATATTACGCGGTGATAATTGGAGGAAATTCCATTAAAACGATAAGCGATAAAAATGTTGAACTAGCCATTCAAAAAAATGATTTCTCTCTGATGAATGAGACCCATGTTTGTCTGTGTCTGGGAAAAGCTTTATATACTGAGATTTGCTATGATGGAATCTAAATTTGCAGAAGGGCGTGTGGAGGGCATGGATTTTCTCATTATTCTGGCCTTCCAAATATTTTAAGTTAGTTTTCAAGCAATCTTACTTATGAAGGATAAAACACTGTTCTTTATCTGCAAGTTACTCGCTATCTCCTCAAAAGCTATAAATACGCAATGACTAAGAAAAAATCGTTGGGAGAAAGCGTTCAATATTTCAATGAATTCAGCTAATTAGCCCAAAGTCTAGTAAATGAAAATAGATCAGAGTGGAGTAACTGGACTTTAAACGATATCCGCACAATATTAGCTCAGTCCGTCTACCACTGTATCAGTTTGGTGACTTAAAAAATGTTAAATAAACAATAGGGAGTCAGTGATTTGGATGTTTGGAATACTATTGCCGGAATTGAAATAAAACGTGCTGGCGTAGCTCATGCTGTTTTTTATACTTATGAAAAATTTAGGGTTGCTGTTGAAACAAATAAGTATACAATCAACAAGCCAATTTTGACTGATTTGTGCTTGCTGTTTGGGGCAAATATTATCCTTGGTAATTCTGTACCAGCTGTTTAAGGTGGTTTTTTATTACCAGTTCATATAAAATCACTGATGAGACTGAAAGAGAATATTCTAAATAAGTTACGACCTCAATTAGTTGGTTTGCTTGATTCTTTCCTAATGCCTGAACATTTGATTCGGTCGGCTTTAGCTCATGGCGATCCTTATCAAGTAATATTTAATCTATACAGAATTATCTTGAGCTGGCACGAAAATGTGAACTCAACGACAAAATTTCATAATCTGCCTTCACCATTAAGGAAAATATTCAAAGGGTCATCCGAAAACATCAACAACCAAAGCTATGATCTCAACAACAAAGATATATTTGATTTGGAAACAAAATATTGAATGATTAATATTGAGAGTAAACTTGGTCTTTAAAAAGATAAAAAGCATCCGCGACGGGAATTGAACCCGCAACCTTCGTCTTCGTAGGGCGCTGCTCTACCATTGAGCTACGCGAACTTGCTTAACAACTATTATTTTTTCTTTAATTTCTCGATTCTTTTAATGTTTTCACACTCTACTTCTATGGCTTGAAGATGATAATTGTTTTATATATCATCCGTAAATTCATTAAAGCTATTGATAATGAGTTATTACAAGATTCCTCTCAACAAAGAAGCCCAATTAAGATGAACATATAATTTTATCAAACCATTCTCATGATGAAAAATTTATATAAGTGCATCTTTATCAAACAATATAATTAACATAAGCATGTCCCATTATAATCGCAGGTATCTCCCAATACAGCCTCAGCCAAAGGAAGAATCTTTCCATCGATCTCTCCCCTTTAGAAACAACGAGGCGAGACTCAAACAAATTTACGAGGGACAACAAATGTTCAAGGAAAAACCAAAAGAAATAAGTTTCAGAAAGAATCTAATTAAGCATTAGCTTCCCCCGACAGTAAAGAAGAATGAGCGCGAAGCAATAGACTTGAAGCACAAATCTCACCACATTCAAAACTTGAATTTGGGAGAAATTAAAGTCAGCAATCGCTATAAATAACGATAAAAATAGCAGGAAACAAGAGGGCTTAGTCTCTATCAAAATTGTGAGACTGATAGACAGAGACCTCGTAATTTTCGTGAAAACATTGCTTTGACATCGAGGAATAAGGATGAATCAATGCTGTAAAAAAGTGAAATATTCAAGATAAAAAGAACCTCAATAAGCGGGAGTATAAAAAAGAAATTGAGAGATCAAGCTATTCATCACCTAAGCAGTGTCAATCCAACTCTACCCATCTAAATCAATTATTATGAAGAGGGGAGAAGAGTTTACAAATAAGGCAAAATAGCTGAGGCCTTGAAACTATTCGAATTAGCCATTGAGAAAAATATATAAACCGCTGAAAGTCATTACTATTCTGCTCTCTGCTATCTGAATAAGCACATGTATCAGCGCGGGTACGATTTATTAAACACAATCATACAAAAATTTAATAACTTTGGAAAGAAAACTGTCTATCTGTTCGCTGCCATCTCAGCAAAAAATTTAAATTAGATTGATAGAGCTATTGAGCTCATATCTCTCGGTATAGAAAAGTATCCTGATTACTTAGACCTTTATATTTACAGAGCCAAATTGTATGAAAGTTAAAAGGATTATTAAAAAGCTCATGATGACTACGAACTGGTGTTAAAATAGAGAAAAGACAACGCCTAAATTTTATTTAATAACGCAATGTGTCTAAAAAAATTAGGAGCCATTTCAAATTGTCTCGCTGCTCTAACTTTAGCTCTTTATAATGACCAGAAAGGGCAATTCAAATCAAAGATTTTACTGTAACGGCTAAAGATCAATTATGCAGCCAAAAAGATAAAAGATTGCAAGAAGGACATTCAAAAGATAGAATAAAGCGAGGCATAATTATGCGAAGTTTGCTACTATAAAGGTTTAATTCAACTGATAGAAGACAATAAAAAGGAAGCCTTGCTGTCTTTTTAGAAATGTATTCGCTTGGATAATTGTAAAGATGCTGTCGGTGGGTCTTTGATATAAATTACAAAATCAAAAATTTAAGATCGTGATTTTTACAGTGCCTTCTATCACATCAACAGGGCAGCCTTTTTGCAGGTGCAGTCAGTTTAAATTTAAAAATTCAAACTCTTTACGGAAGGAGTCGTCTTCATGATGAAACGAAAAATCAATGAAGGAGTCAATAATTTTTACCTACTCTAAAATAATTATCAACCTCTTGGGAGCTATTTCGAAAAACTGTTTTATTTGTATAGGGGCTTCGGTCATTTTATGCAGAACAAGCACCAGCTTGCAATCTCAGATTACTAAATGGTCGAAAAATATTCAGTCAAAGATAAACATGTTAAATACAATCAACTCATTGCTGAGGGAATAGTCCTCGTTGAAAAAGAAGGATTTGACCAAGCTCTTGAAAAGTTTGATCAGGCGCAGAATACAATCAGTTTTGGAGCTCCGACACTTAAAATTGAACCTTTTATATACAGAGCTATGACTTTCGTCTAAAAGATAAAAAGTTCTAATAAGCATCAGCCATCCAAAGCAGTACCTGTATTTTGATTTAGGACGAACTGTAAACTCTGTAATAGATATTTATTGCTCTGAAAGAATTGGACAAGGCTTATGATGTCAACGATTCCAATTCGAACATGCTCTATCTCAGATCTCTCATCTATCTTTATCTTTAAAAAAGCGAGGATGGTCTTCAGGATATTATAAAGGCCATTTCAAAATCGTAATAAAATGTGGCTAAATATTTTTTCTATAGAGCCCTGGCTCACGAGTACTTGCTATCTTAGTCAGAACACTCAATAATAAAAAGCAGGCTTGGAATGATTTTAACATCTGCATCAATCTTGATGAAAAGCAGGCTTCTCCTTACTTAGAAAGGGCCAAGCTTCTATTTTCAAATGATCAGACTTCCAAGGCTTTGTAGGATCTCAAGAAATTAAAGTAATTGTGTCCTGAAGTTGATTATAAACTGCATGAATGCTGTCTTTTTTATCTAATTGGAGAGTATGAACTGGCAGAAGCATGCCTCTCGTCCATTGAGAATTAAGCAAGAAAGTTGCAAATGTAAATTCTGATTGATTTTAAACAACTTCGAGTGACTGATGCTAAAAATTTAATGACAGCAGCAGGGGATCGAATGATTTGCTAAATTATGCTATCAAAATTCGACATTGCAGAATCTGCTATTTAAGATCTGGAGTACTTTAACAGAGTTGAGTATTACAACTATTTGGGCATTAAGCATTATCATTGCGGTGAATTTGAAGAAGCAATAAGCAACTTTAACCTCGCTTTAAAGGAAAAAAGTTTAATGGATCTTGAAGAAAATGTAATTCTGAATTCTGAAGAGGAGGGTTAGGAAAGTTAAGATATTGAGGAATCTATAGATCATGAAACAAAGGCTAACGAATTGCATTACTTAAACTACAATCTATTCTTATGCCTGTTAGCCAATGGAGATAGAAAAAAAGCCTATTAAACCTTTATCAGAGACATTCTCCCCGCAAAATAATACTTTTTGCGAAGCGATAAAGTTGGTGCTCTTAGTAGGTTACTTTTTCAAACGATGAAGATTAAGTAGGAGGAAATTATTGCTGACTCAATCCCATAAAAGCAAATATTCGAGTGCATCTTATTTAGAAGTCTAATCGGTTAAAGTTAGGATTACATCGACATTGAACTCCCAAACTTTATATTGGTACTTGATTACTTATGCAGAGAACGAAGTTGTGCTACTTGATGCCCTATGCCAAAAATATCTTCAAAGAATATTCTCCAAAGATTAGTCCTTCATTTATATTACAACATTTAAAGATTAGTGAAGTTTAAAATCGTCCTGAACCTCCATGGGTCAAGCGAAATAATCAAGACCTGTGCTTTACTGATGAAATAATAGATATTAATGTGGAGTTTCAGACAACCTAGCACGACGAATAAAATGATTAATAATACGATGGAGAGGAAGGTGAATAAGCATAAGGAGAGTAGGAAGAGAGTGATGGGAAAGAGGAAACTGAACAATAAGAGACTACTTTCGATCCTCGTAAATTTAGAGATCAAATGAAACTGGACGATGACATCTAAAGAAAACTCCAAAAAATTATGTAAAGAAAAAAGAAGACAGAGTGATAATAATCAATTGTAGACCAGATTTTTGGCATTGCAATACCCTCTTTCTTATTTTATTAATATAATCAGTCTAAGTCTAATCTTTAAAAGTTATATCTAGTATAATTATTTTTGAATTATAATAGGTTACAAATTGCATGATCATCATATCTTGGTGAATCGAATTCCTGAGTTATTGAGGTTGGATGCGAAGCTGAACGAATAAATTCGCTATTGGGTTTCACTAACTTTGTTATATCTCTTCATGAACTTCACCAAAGCTATTTTTGTTTATAATAAGGCCAAATATTTTCCAAGGCAACCTCTTGGTCCTCCGCTAAATCCCAAAGACATCAGTTCATTTGTAGAAATGCTCGGGTGCTCATGTTCCCATCTCTCGGGTCTAAAAACCTCAGGGTCTTCGAAGATATCGGGGTCATAGAAAATAGCTTTTGGATTATAGTTGATAACAGTTCCTTTTTTTATTGCGAAATCTCCCAACAACATATCTTAAGTTGCAATTCTGTCAAATTGACCTCTGGCTGGCCTGAATACTCTAATTGTTTAAAACTGAACCCATTAAAGATATTCCATTTTCTTCAAATTTTCATAGGTGATATCTTCGTCGGTCTTGAAGGTTTCATTAATCATCTTCCTCAATTTTTCTTAAACTTCCTTATGTTGGTGAATAAAGAATATCATTGTGGTGAAAAAAATTGAGGTAACATCAGAACCCGCTACCAAAAAAGTCAGCAATTCTTGGTTAAGTTATGAGTCAGTATATGTGGCTTTTTTTCCTTATTGCTGTTCTTTTAAAATGATGAGGGCTTCCATAATAGTTTTTGGGTTTTATTTCTATTTATCAGACATCGTGCCTATTTTTTATTTCACTGACTTCAGATATTTAGAATTTAGCTACTGCATTACCTTAGCTTTATGGGCAAGTATTCTGTAGTCTTTTTTTAATCCCAGTTTATAAAAATTATTACCAAGAAGGATAATTAGAGGGTCCAAAGAAAGGCTAGCGGCCAGTTCCGTCAATTCAATAATAAACTCTTAGATTTGCTGTCCATGCATTATCTAATTGATGGCCTCAATTCCTAAAAAGCTTGTAGTCATGACCATAGCAAACATTTTCACTCCAACTCTAAACATTTCTGTCTCAATCTATTTGGTTTCTGCCATTTTAGGGTGGGCACGCCAGTAGTTGTCTTCCATATTTGTAAAAAGTTTGTCAATGACTTTGCAGATCACGGGAACCTGGGATGTAATAAAATCAAAGTTGAAAATTCTAGACATCACTTTTCTTTTGTTCTTCCACTTCTCTCCCTCGGAAAAGAAAAACCCTCTGCCGCCAATGGCCTTGAGAAGCTGTAAACCCACATCAGATTTTACAAGGACATTAACTTTCTATGGATTAAACAACTCTTTTATCATTTTCCAATTTATAAAAATAATGTGAGGCTGTTCCAAGAGATTGGTCACAATGACATCATATCCAGGGAAAAAATTCTTGCTTTCGAAGAAGGCATCATTTTTAGCAAGTTCGTATTTTTTGAAATGATCATACATGGTGACCCCAAAAGGCTAGACAGGCATGTAGTATACCTTCAAGCCCATCTTAGTGAGCATTTTTTAGTAATAAAGACAAGCTCTCCGAGGTTCAAGGTAAAATCTATAAAGCAGATAAGTGAGAGCGATGACGACAAGTCCAATGACTAATTATATCATATTTAATTATAAGATATTTTATTGTTCAACACTTTATAAAATATAAATCATCCTTTTTACCAACAGTTTCTCTGTCCAATGATGTATTATAATGTTCAGGCAAAATAAATGAAGTTGGGACTTTCCCAGATGATTTAAATATTTTATGTTCTCTTCAACAAAGATGATGCTGGTAATATTCAATTTTCGATTGCTATAAATATTACTTACGTTTATAAAAGTTCAAGGTTTTGATCTCCACAGATGCCTTTCAACAAAAAGTCATCATAATATTAAAAATATTATTATTTACTTTGTTAAAAATATATTGTAATTCTTAGAATCTCTCTGAAATTATATATTCATTAAAATCATAAGAAAATTAACTTAACCGTTATAGAATAATAAAGTCGTAGTGAGGAATATTAATTTGTCAACCAACATTCAAATTAAGGAATATAGTCGTCCTTCATCCTTATATCAATTTTAGTTTCCTTATCTTATTTCAATAATTTATACAACATATGACAAGGTATATTAGACTCATCAGAAATATATATATATTAAATATCTATGAAAAAACATTTTTTCCCTATGGAGTTTCTCCTTCTCTTCTTATTCTCTCTCGAGTGCATATTTGTTCTTTAAGATCAACATAAAAAATATTTTTGGATAGCGGTCGTACTCGTGGGTGTCATCAGCTATATCTTCGAAGGAGCAAGACCATATACTCCGGTATTTTTTGGCATTGCTATCGCTGATTACCTGGAGTTAGACTTGCTTCAAAAGATTCTGTTGTTCTTAGCAGTTTTATTGGTCAACTGGATCAATTTTTATCACATCTCAATCGTGGGTAAAGGGCCTTATAATGCCGGATATAGATATTATAATCACAATGACATCTAGCTTTCAATATTTTATCCCTCAATGTCCGATGGAGAACATCCGAAATGGATTCCCTCGGAAAAGTACGGCATGGTTTTCTATGACATTGCTCATGTCGATCCCACCAAAATGAGAATTCCCTTTCAAATATTCAATTTTCTCGTCTCGTATCTCATCAAAATAAAGATGCCAGTGCTCGGAGATGCATCTATATGTGTGAATGATCATAAAAAGGACGATAGGTGGAATATCATCATTTTCAGTCACGGTCTTGGATCGAATATGAACAACTACAGTTCTCTATGCGGTTGGTGGGCGTCTCACGGCTACATTGTGGTTTCTATACAGCATCATAATGACAAAGTGAGAATCTAATTTGATAAAAAATTAATGAATCACCATGATATTTTGGAGAGCCTACTCTACGACAGTCGTAATGCAGATTTAGTAATCAGAGCCAGATAAATGGAGACAGTCATCACAGAAATATTAAATAACAATTTACTAGGTAAAATATTTAACGAGATTAAGGCCATTGATATTTAAGGACTATACTTCGCAGGCCACTCATTCGGGGGCTCAACCGTGCTTGAAACCACAGCTAACATGATAACAAAAAACATCAAACCTTCTCTTTTGAAGGGACTGATATGCCTTGATGCTTGGTATTTTCCATTGTCCAGATCTACTTACCAAAATCTTAAAAATTAAAATATACTACTGCTTAACTCATAGTCCTTTTTCTCTATTGTGCCTCCATTCTACTATCTCGAAGAAAAAATGGGTCGATTGAGAGAATCTAACAAAGTCACTATCAAGGCTTTTATGGTCACTAAAACTGATCATCTATGTACTTCTGACTTTGTGTTTACTCTTGGCAATCTTTTGAGCATACTGAATACAGTGAAATTGCAGCCATTAGCCGTGCCAATCTTAGAGTTTCATTAAATTGTGATCAGTCTATTTATGGAAGGTAAGCAAAAGGACTAAATTCTAACAATATGCAATAAATATGCTCAGGAAAGGGGTCTTCTCAGCAAAGGGGTGAGTCTTGTCGAAGAATATCGTTTCTCCAGATAAAAATGATGTTTAAAATAGTAAATAATCTTAAATTGAATGATTGCTTTATTTAAAGCTTTGATAATGTATGCTGATTTTATGAAGTGGTTCTATATTTGGTTATACTATCAATAACTCAATTGTCGTAATCCTCGTCAAGTTCACGATAGTAGGCAATATAATCACGCAGCAGTTCATAAATACCATTTTTAAATGTGACAGGATCAACTAACAGATCTTGGGCTGTCAAGTAGCGATCGCTTTTCACAACTTCGTCGATTTTACCTAAGTTACATAAGAATAACGTTTGCGCATCATCTATAAACTGAAGTGTGGCCAGTTGTAGATGTACTTGCCCAATATTTCCATAGGCGCGGGATTTAAGTAAGCAATTTTAGGTCTAATCTTCATCATGTTGAAAATAATCTCATATATTTATAGCATTGATAGAGCGTTCGGACCTCCAAGTTAATAGGTCTTACCTTTGGATTATTCCAATTTTAAAGCGTTAAGGACACATAATCCCACATCATTTTCTTTGATAGGCTGCTTTTTGGCTGTTGAGTCGTCATAAACGATAATGAACTTATTCCAAAAGAAGTTTATCTGACCTCGAATTATGGATGCAAAATTGTCATTGAGTCCAAACACAGGGCAGGGTCTCATGATGGTAACATTTGGAAAAGCTTTACGCACAATGTCTTCAGCCTCATACTTTGTTTGGAAATCGAGGGATGGAGAATTAGGTTCAGCTCCTGCGGCTGAGAAATGAATGAGTCTATGTACTCCATGCTTGGTGCAGGCCTTAGCAATTCTTTCTGCAGCCTCAATGTTAATAAATTAGAAATCTTCCCTCTTTTTTAATTTGTGCCTGGGGCCCAATAGATTTATAACGACGTTGGAGTTTCTTACTTTGCTTTAAATCTGGTCCTGATCTTTATAGTTCATAGTGTAATCCACCCAGATGCGGTCTAGATTACTATAGACTTACTTGATGCGCCGACTGTTCGCAACTACTTCAAATTTTCAGAGTGTTGGAAGTGGTGTTCGAGATTCAATGGCAAATTGAGACTGCTGTTGGCGAGACCGAGGGTTGCAGCAATAGGTTTTCCAAGAGTGCCTGAATTGCGGTGTTCGTACCTGAAGCTCCGAAGATGGTGGCTCTAATTCCGGAATAAAGTTCTGGCTTGAAGTAATCCATGGTGCCATCTCTAATTCCCGCATCATAGACAAACAACTTTTTCTCGATGGCCATTTGATATCTGCCTATGCGGCTCGTAATGCATCGTATCATCAATAATTTAATTAATAATCAGCACCACTATTTTTTACTAAAATCACATTAATAATGGATATTAATATTGACAAGGATTGAGTGATGAAGAAACAACATAAAGTTATCAATTAGTTGGATTATTATTACTTTGGTTTCCAAGTAATGAGAGAGAGAGAATAGTTATTTTAATCAAATTGAACTGTATTACCTCGAAAAGGTAATTAGGATGCTATCGTCTCCTCTCAGGTCATAAATTTGTAAT
>Ga0302268_1000907_pt1 | contig 17902 bp, 12 predicted proteins | sample III_Bog_E2_1_FD_194554 | JGI IMG/M metagenome (GOLD analysis project Ga0302268, IMG submission 194554) | Peat permafrost microbial communities from Stordalen Mire near Abisko, Sweden - III_Bog_E2_1 | ecosystem: Environmental > Terrestrial > Soil > Wetlands > Peat | place: Sweden: Abisko... | reverse complement strand
ATAGCTTTATTCATATGTATGATAATATGATGAAATATCATCTTTCACCATCGTCAAAGATATAGAGTTGAGATTCTGTCAAATGCAAATCCTCTTTCTTTAAGACCCTATTTTTAGCAAAGTCCTCAATTATCTCAGCCCCAACTTTATCTACGAGAGTTAATATTTTCTTTTGAACCTATTTTTTTTATTTGTTGAACTCAGTATATATATCTTTTTTGAACATTCTCATAAAGAGATAATTTATCTTAAGCCAACTTCTCTTAAATGAATCGTAAGCTTTTACAAACAGGAGAGCGTATATAGGCTGCAAAGCAAACATTCCTAGACTTAGTTTTAAAATTAATTTGTGATCTAATTTTGTCCAATGCTTTAAGACTCCATAAAGGATTATAGAATGAATTGCACATGTGAGAGGCAATAAAAAACTGGAAAGCATAATTTTATAAGACCCAACTACATCATTTCCATATTGTTTGACCTTAGATCCCTTCAAGCATTTAATTCTTTATTTTTCAGAAAGGTAAGCTATTAAAGTGGTTGTGGGACCCATCATTATGAGACCTGGCAAAGCCTAAGTAAATAAAATTATTACCATTAGAGATCGAAGGATGAATTTTTAAAGATAAAAGAGAAATTTAAAAGAGTCTATCAATCTACTGCCAAAATAATCTTATCGACTAATAGGAAGACCAGTTAAAGTGACAAATTCAGAAAATTTTAGCAATTTCTAATGTATTTATTTATATTATGGCTGTTGGGCTAACAGATTATAGCCTTTTGCAAATCTTCTATTTAATTAAAGTTTTTATTTGATGGAAATTTCTCTTTTTCCCGTCAAAGCATAGAGTTATCGGCATGTGAATAAAGCAGTTAACTCTTTGTATTATTTAAATTCGATCGTTACGGCTTTTAACATCTAAATTAAAAAACTTTATACTCTTTAGAGGTTTTCAAGTAGAATCGAGATGGCTTTCTTTTTGTCTTGCCTATAAATCTCCACCAATGAGAAAGGAATATCGTAAACCGGACCAAACTCTAGAATAGCTTTGCTTCTAAATTTCTGAGGATTATAGTAATTGAATCCACAAGGGACTATTTTGACTGGAATATTATATTTATCCATCGCTCCCAAAGCCATGATGCAAATTCCGGCTTTTAGGGGTAATAATTCAAGCCTGTCATGGCTGCCTCCCTCTGGATAAATACCTATACAATTTCCATCTTTTAAGCTTTACCATACAGTGTTATATAACTCGTGAAAATCAAGCTTAGGGACAATTTTATAGCTTTTCTAACCCTCAAAATCGATTGAATTACTATCAGTTCTTATTTGTTAATCATTTATTATTTAAGCTATCCGTAGTTATTCTTGTCCAGAAATTTAAAGTAAAGCACCAACTGCAATTGTTGTAAATTTTGTATTTCTTCCAATAATTATCTGATTTTTAATTTGAACTATTTGTCCCTCTCCTTTAAAAGTGACATCTTGAGGTCTTTCCACAGGAATGGCTCCAGTTCCACGGATTAAAGGTCCGACAAAAGTTCTCCTACAAGACTTAGCTGCTGCAATAAATGAAATTTTCCTTTTTAAAATGGCCATTTGAAGCTAAATAGCAACACATTTACCATTCCATCAACAAATTGATTATTATGATTGCCATATATAATGGTTGCTCCTTCTTTAGGAACATTTTCTTCATTGATGACTGTGATGTCTCTGAAAAAGAGCTTTACTGAGTACCAAGCAAAGAATTCGAGAGCTGAATAAAAGAAAGGCATCGATTAATTAGATATTATGACGTAAAGGGTAATAACAAATTATTAATAAAATCTCTGATATTGCATTCAGATTTAATTTAGAGCTTAATAATCAGATAAATTTAATAATTTATTCTCATTAAATAGATTTATTGTAAACTATTTTTAAATTCTATTTTTTGAGTAGGTTACACATTTTTGGATCAAGAATTTATTGTTTATCTGCGTGATTTTACAATTATTATCATTAAAAAGCTATAATCTTTAGTCTTTAATTAAACTTGTCAACTTTAATCTTGGCAAAATATATTTATTGTTTCAAAAACTTCTTTATAATTTCTTTAACAATATTATTGTCAGTCGTACCATGAATATAGTATTAAAAAACTGCAAAAGAGTTCTTACCTCTATCAAATATTGTTAGTCTTTCAAAAAATATGATTACACTGATGCACTAAACTTCAAGTCTCTCTTAACTGAAGATGAAGTCATTGTAAATATATTTATATCAAGGTCATGGAGAACGCTCACAAATTTGCACAAACTCATCTTATGCCGAGGGTCAATGAAGATAATCGATAAGAGAAATTTGACAAAAATATTCTTAAACTTATGGGAGATAATGGATTTTTAGGATGCACTCATTCTGATTATGGAGGATCTGGACTTTCTTATACCGCTTATGGACTTATTAATCGAGAAGTTTAACGAGTAGATAGTGCTTATAGATCGGCTTTGAGCGTTCAAAGTTCATTGGTTATTCATCCTATCCACGAATTTGCATCTCCATAAATCAAAGATAAATATCTTCCAGGGCTGATGAAAGGAGAATTAATTGGCTGCTTTGGTTTAACATAACCCGATCATGGCTCAGATCCAGGATCAATGAAAACAAGAGCTAAGCTATAAGGCGATTAATATGTGTTAAATGGATCAAAAATGTGGATTACTAATTCTCCAATTGCTGATGTTTTCGTGGTCTGGGCAAAGGATGAAAAAGGAGATATTCGAGGTTTTGTGTTGTAAAAAGGAATGAAAGGCCTATCTGCAAATAAGATAAAAGGAAAACTTTCACTAAAAGCTTCTATTACAGGAGATATTGTTTTAGATAATGTACGAGTTCCAAAATCTCATGCATTTGCTAATGTTAAAGGCTTAAAAGGGCCATTTTCATGTTTAAATAGTGCAAGATTTGGCATCTCATGGGGTGTTTTGGGAGCAGCTTAGTTTTGTTTCCATAAAGCAAGGGAGTATGTCCTTGAGCGTAAGCAATTTGGAGTTCCATTGGCTTCTTTTCAATTGATTCAATATAAGCTAGCTCAGATGAATATTGACATCGCTTTGGGGACACAAGGCATTTTACAAGTTTCTCGGCTAAGATAAAATGATCTATTAGCAGTGGAAATGGTTTCAATTATGAAAAGAAACAACTGTATGAAGGCTATTCAAATCGCAAGAGATGCTAGATAAATGCTGGGTGGAAATGGAATATCTGAATAATATCATGTATTAAGGCATGCTATAAATTTATAAACTGTGAATACGTACGAAGGAACGAATGACATCCATGCTCTAATTGTTGGAAGAGGCATTACTGGAATTTAGGCTTTTACAAAAGGATGATATTGGAAATATATCAATATTACACATATTAAATTAAAATTGATTTAATTTAAACAGTATATTTGAGGAGTTAAGGGAAGATTAAATACTAATTGTGTATCATATACAATATTAAATATAATATCCTGCTTTACTTGTCAATTTCAAAGCTAAAGAATATACGTAACAGTAATTAATTCATATTCATATATTTAAAAAAATAGAAAATGAAGGATCAGCCTTTTAAAAGATATTTTCCTAATGAACGTACGATAGCACGCTAAAGTTATAAATATCCCACCTATAAGCACTATTATGAACCCAAAAATTATAAAGGGAACCAACCTTTAAACAATTCACAAGAAAATTAGAATTAAGAAATTCAGATGACTACACTTGAAGGGAAAAGAAACTCGAGTACATTTTCCAATCAATCAAATAGATGCAACTTAAAAATGGAACTTGAAAACCTAAAGATTGAAGTTCATAAAATCATGTAACAAAAACAGAGTGTTTTGAGAGGTTCAATTCAAAAAAACACTCTCCCATAATCTTAAGTTCATAAAGTAGGAAAAGATTCATCTTAGCTTCGTCTATAAGGATGTGATAAAGAATCCTCTGATAATCAATCAATAGATAGTTAACAGTTATCAAACGAGCCATCGAAAATATTATAGGCAAAAAAATTAAATTAAAGTTATGATCACAGTAAACACCTATAAATTCAAAACAATCTTCTGACAATTGAGCTTAAAAATCTTAAAAGCAAATATGCGAATAAAAAGAAGGAACTGAAATAAAAATGCAGTGAACTTGAAAATAAAGTTGTATTCCTTTAGAATAGCCTAGAAACATCACAACAATCATTAAAGACAGAAATATCAAACCTAAAATAGGTATTATAAGAGGTAAAAAAATAAAAATAAAATAGTGAGCTAGAAGCTGGCAATAATCAAATATAAGCATAAAAAACAACTAGGACACTATAAAGTGATAGAGACTAACAATTTGAGCTAGTAAAAGAAAAACTTCTTCAACTTAACTAAGAACTTTCCACTAAAAATAAAACTATTCAATAGCAGTAAATACAAATATAACGGATGTTCAACAATTTAAGCCAAAGTTAGAAGAATTTCAAATAATATAAATAAAAAATATAAACAATAACTTTATAAAAGGAATAAAAACAAAAAGAAATTTTAGAGGAAATTTATAAAAAATTGAAAAAGTCATAAGGCAGAGTTCAAGAACTAGAGGATTAAATTGACGAGTCTCAAAAAGATGACACTAGTAGTCAGAGAGAGCAACTTGACAAAAGAAATTTAATTCAAATGGAATCAAAATTTGATTTAACCAAAAAAGAGTATTAATACAAGTTATAAGAAGCAAAAAGCTAAATCTAAGAATTAAAAGATGAGATTTCAAAGATAAATAAAGCAAAGATGCTTTTGGAAGAAGAGATAAAATACATGCATTCTTAAAAGAAATTAAATGAGGAGAAGATAGAATAGCTTAATAATACAATTAAGTGTGAAAAAATTAACTGTTAGGAAATGGAGGAAGTATACAAGATTAATTTGGAAGCAAAGTAAAGATAATACCAATAATTACTTAAAAATATATAAACAGAATATCAGAAGAAGACTAAAACCAGCAGCAATCACAAGCTATAGGGAATGTAAGAGAAGAAAAAGACTGGATCATTGAGAGATGTTATTGGTGATGATTCTATTTTGTAAAAATAAGTAAAAAAGTGGAAAATTCAATACAAATTATTAAAATAACGATACGAATCATACGTGAGTCGGGAAAATAAAAATAAGAATGAATTTCAGGAATATTATAGCACCTATCGATAATCGAAAAATAAACTGGAAATTTATTCTCACAAAATAAATCTTTTGGAAAAATAACTGGAAAATTATATGAATTTGCTGACTGGAAAGTAAAATGAGTTAGTAAAGAAATAAATTGAAATCAGAAGAATAAATAACGAGCAAGCTCTTGAAAAAAAAAAATATACATATGAAATATCCGCCCTGACAGATAAATATAAGCAACTGGAAGAAAAATACAATGAGTAATTGCAGAAACACGAAAAGGAAGTTGCTTATAGAAAATAAATCTAAGAAAAGATTTCATCATTCGCTAATACTGATGATTCATCATTGAAGGATGTTGTTGAGAGAATGAAAAAAAGACTAGTTTAACAAGATTAAAAAATGAGCAAAAATGTTAAATAACTCAAAAGTAAAGATTCTCTCAATATGAAACTCAAGCAATAGCTTCGTTAAATGATTTAAAATTTATAAAAAAAGATGAACTCATAAAAAAATGAGGAAATTAAGCAAATCATCGAAGATTATACCAAAAGGTAAACTTTGTCTCTGGTAAACTGGAAGGAGAAGACTGAAAAATAACAAAAGATATTATAATAAAGCAACAATAAATTACTTTCATAAATTTTAACTTTTAAAAATTTGCTTACAGAAAAAGATAAATAATTGATTTCTGCTCAAAACGAGGTTAAGACAATAAAAAGTTCTTACAATATAAAATGCCTTGAAAACAATGATGCCTTATAGCAAAAATAACTGGTAATTTAGCAGTATATCGAGCAATTAGAAGAAGCAGATATCTTAAAAAGGCATGTTTAAAATGTACTGAATTAATAAATTCAACGGAAAAACGATTAAATCAATAGCTTAAGAGAAGAACTTCTTTCAAAGATAACGAAGAGTGAAACGCATTCCAAATATAATCCTTCCTTTGATGATATACTCAAAAGCCATATGGAGACTAGTAGCAAACTAAGAGATGATGTGAATAAGAAGACTGAAGAGATATTTAGGTTGAGAGATAACTATAGTACTCTTCGCTCTCAATACTAAAATCTCAAATCGTAAATTGATATCAGCAAACTCAAAATGTTATCTTAAAAGAAGAATATTGAGGTTAACTATCAGATTTAAATTCAAAATTTGAAAAATTAGATTGCTGGAGAAGAGAAAAAGATGGCCTCTCTTTAACAAAAAATTAAAGTCGTCATAGAGTAAAATAAAAAGAAGGATACTTTCATTCAAACCTATATCATGGGTAAAAAGCTCCCTCAAAATGAAAAGGAGTTAGTCACCGCTTTTATCAAGAAATATGAAATTACTTTGGGAAGCTCGGATATCTTGGAAAGACTATAATTTGATACCAAATAGTTATAAAAACTTTACATATATAATGGGAATCTCCTAACCTAAGTTTCTTTATTAAAGGAAAAGTTATTACTATTTGAGGCGATCGATCAGTAAAAACTAAGTCTTTACGAATCTAAACTTTCAAAAGGTTCATAGAATAACATCAAGGAAGAACCATTCGAGGATATTAGTCCGCACAGAGAAAATCTCAACAAGGTTCATAAGACAGAAAGTCTGCATGTTGTTATGCCCAACGATAATTAAACATAGTGAAATGAATGATATTGTAAGATTACACTTAATTATAATCAATTAATCACAAATCTTTAAAAAACTTTTTTTGAGACTCTTTTTTCATTTAAGTTTTTCTGGCCTTCAAATCCACTTTTTTCTTCTTCTTCTTTTTGCCTTTTTCTTCAGATATTTCATTATCATCACTATCATCAGAATCGATCGATTCGTAACCTTCTTCTTCTTCAGCTTAAAATATCGATGATTATTCTTTCACTGCCTGTTCTTGATCCACGATTTAGTTCACTTACTATTCCTATACTTTAACTTGAGATCGCATTCTCACAAATTGACTTACATCGTAAAATTTAATCGAATTGTCATGAGAAGTCGAAGCAACAATATTTCTGCAATGAGAAAGAGCCAAACTCTGAACTGGAAAATTTTCCTACTATTAATGCTGTCCGATAATTTGAATTTGCTTGTGAGGATAGAATCCTACGGCCCGAACAAACCCATCCTCAGATCCTGATAAAAATGTATTTTAATCTATTTTCAGCTGAGTAGAAATATTCTTACGATTGCTTCAACTGAGCCTGCTTGCCCAAGAATTCTATCAACATAATTGTTTATGTTTTCTCTTTTATAGACTAAAATTGAATTTTAAGAAGAAGGACAGATTATATATTTTTCATTTTTCATGACTTCAAGCCCATGCAACTCCTCGTCAGTGCTATCTGACATGGCATAAAGTTTATTAGGAGAATCGGCTCCTTGTTTGAGATCATAAATAGCAAGGGTTCCATCCAGGCAACTTGCAATTATATTTGAGTGCTCTTCATCAAAATAAAGTCCAGTAATCGCTTAACTCTGTTCTTGAACCTAGAATACGCATTCACTGTTTCGCAGATCCCAAACTTTGATGACACCCTCGTCATCTCCGGAAACTAATATCTAGTCGTTAGCAAACTTAACTCGATTAATAGGGTTATTATGTGCTTTTCTGATGCAATGAGCTATTTTTCCAGAGGCATCGATAAATCCAAGTCTCTTATCTTCTCCACAGGTGGCCAAAACTAAGTTTATATCATCATTACTGGTGCCGGATGAATTAAATTGGCAGTGTCTGGCTGAAGATTTGTGACAATCAGTTATCTTAGTTAGACATTTGACATCTTCTGAATCATATTGAAGTCTAATTCTCTTAAAATTTACATTTAGATATGGCCATTGATGAGGGTAGTTGCCAAAATATTTTGGGTGGGATGGAACTGTGCGCACCAAATATGCATGTTATTTTATGCGAAGTAGAGAGGAGGCTAGATCAATAAGTTTTCGTCCATTTGAAGGTTTTTTTAATTGTTGATATATTCTTTATATTGCTTATAGTATGGACAGCAAATGAATAGATAATAGACTGGAGTAGGAACTTCATCTCATTAATAATTAAGAAGAATTGCATTGTTTGGCGGACAAAAACAAATGATTAAAGATTAAATCCTTGCAAAGCAAGCAGACACATTATAATTATTTCCAAACATAGTTTACAGATACAATTGGTTGAAATATTTGTCTATTTTGATTTAAGGGGATATATCGTATTTATGTGTAGAGAAATCAATTATTTGCAGTAAGCACAGTCAATGATTGACAGACGAATCCATATAATGACAATCAACCACTCGTATAAATATTTCTAAACAAGCAAAGGCCTTAAAGCTGAGCCTGAGCATTACTTTCCCTAATTCTGATAAAACAAATAAATTTTGATTCATAAATATTACACCTATTATGGTATTTTTCTACATTTCAACCCCTTAGCTCTTCGGCTCAAGGGAGGCGACAATCAAAGAGATCCGAGATTTTGTCCTTCGCAAAAATGTAGCTGAAGGCAGATAGCTTCCCTTCGAAAGGACTAAATTTAAGTTGGCCAATCTCGATACTCTCATGTTTTGCAACGACAAAATCCTTAAGCTCTAGAATGGAGTTGAAAGTTTCTTGAAGAAAATCGATAAGCAATATATCGATCTTGAAGAAAAGCAATTTCACGATTGGTATATTAGAGGCGGAGATCGATAGATATCGGCAAAGAAATATTACTATGAGTTCGCTTGGAATGAGGCAAAGTACCCGAGGAACTACCCCATCCCTAAAATTGTCGAACTGTTTGAATTAAAGCTCAACACTGTAGAAAATGAGCTCAGAGCTAAAACTAATGCTTACAACGAAACAAAAGTCCTACTCAACCAAAATACGCAAAAAGAGTAGCTTGTATTTTATATAGAGGAAACTATAACGTAAAAGATTTGAACGATGTTATTGTTGAACCCTTCGCAAGAACAGAAAACTTCATCTATACTCGTTTTGTCACTACAGTAGTAGCTATTGTTCCAACCGTTAATATTGCAGACTTCAGGCGTCACTACTAATTTCTAACTGAAAATGTGATCCCCTATTCGGCAAATCAGCTAAAAATTCCAGAAAAAGACGGTTTGACCATTTGGTAAATTTATATTGATATAGGACAGTGAATTTATTCACCTAAAAGCTCTATGACGACCGTTAAGATGAGCAAAATGAAGATGTGGATCCAAAATCGAAAAACATCAAGAGATAAAAGCGATATGCGACTCCTATTGCTGAATTTATCGACAAAGCGCGAGACAAACTAAAGATTACAGTCAGAGAGTTTAAATTTTAATCTGGCCTCAACGATCAGAGAAAGAAAAAGAGATAAGTTCTGGAAACTAAACTGAAAACTTTAACAAAATCTTGTAGCGAAATTTGCCTCACATATTTCTCATAAATTTATGAATTGTACATTCATACAAAATTAATGAGAGTAGTCATCGAGTCCAGCATGCGCTTTGGAAGTGACAAAACAGTTATTTACACAATCGAACCAATCCCTGGAAAGGAAAAGTTGGTCCAAACTTTACTGATTCAAATTTTTGCGGACAAATAAAGTGAAGGCCTGTATGGAACAAAAGATGAGATAGATGACGGATAAGACTTCTTTCCATTCATCTACGTGCCCGGAATAACATTCTGATTTAGAACAAAAGAAATATTTGGATTATTTAATTGGATAACGTCATTTAATCAGAATCAATCTCAAATTCTTATGTGAAATCTATATTTAAATAAAATAATCAACACATATGGAGAAAGTTGAACAAACAGATAAACCCCTCTTCGATAATCTCAGAAAATTGATCAACTTGATCGATAGCTTTAGAGATGTAGGGCTTCATTAGCACATTTAACTTCCTAGAATCGCAGTTTTGGGTAAACATCATATCATTCAGGCACACAGTCCAGTGGCAAGTCATCACTTTTGGAAAATATTGTTGGACTTGATTTTCTACCCAGAGGATCTGGAGTTGTCACTCGTCGCCCACTGGAGTTGAGAATGGTTCACATGAACAATCGTACAAATGAATTTAATGATAGCAACCTCCAAACCTTATGGAATATTTGAGGAGCTCAATAAAGAAAAGAAATACTTTAACTTCGATGAAATCAGACAGACAATCGAAAGCGAGACTGACAAAATAGCGGGAACCAATAAAGGAATAATAGATAAACCTTTGAAACTTACAGGTAAATGCTGAAATTATACAGTTTATTCATATGAATGTCCTGATCTTACACTCATCGATCTTCCTGGAATAACGAAAATTTCTGTGGGCAATCAGATTGTAGATGTTGAAAAGGTGACCATCGAAATGGCAAAAAGATATTGCGCTGAAGATAGAACCATTATTCTTTGCGTTATTCCTGCCAATGCTGATATGGCAACTTCTCAGGGTTTGGATTTGGCAAGAAAATGGGACCCCGATGGTTCTCGTACATTGGGAGTTATCACAAAGATTGATATTATGGATAGAGGAACTGATGCCTCAGCCATGATATTAAACAGATAAATTCCTCTAAAGCTCGGATATGTAGGCATCAAGAATCGTTCTCAAGAAGATATCAACAATAAAGTGAAGGTAGGAGCTGCTTTAAACAAAGAAGATGAATACTTTAAAAATCATGCAGTCTATAGAAATATTGATGGCAGATATTTGGGGACCAGATCTTTGACTAAAAGATTGACCTAAGTTCTTTAAAAAAATATCAACAAGCATTTAAGAAGCATATTAAATGAGGTCAATGAAAAAGCTAAAGAATGCTAAAGTGTCATAAAAGGTTTGGGCGATCCCCTTCCCAAAGATGGAAAATAAAAAATTCATCTCATCTGGAAAATACTAACAGAATTCACTGAAAAGTATATTGCAGAAATTAAAGGAAAAGGTGGATTAGATGTGAGTCAAAAGATTTCAAAGGAGGTTAAGCTGTCAACAGGTAGCATTATTAAGGCAATGTTTGAAGATCTCTATGATGAAGAATCTAAAAAGGATTTTAAAATAACTATTGATTTGAGAGATGATGACATTTAGAGAGCCATTAAGAATCATCAGGGTGATTCTATTCCTGGATTTCCTTCCATTCACGCCTTTCTCTATCTTCTCTCACCAAGATTGGAGAAACTTAAATAGCCTGCTCTTGATTTGCTGAGCAATGTTTATACAGAATTGCGTAAAATCTCAGGTGAACTAATTTCTGAAGTTGCTAAAAAGGCTCCAGCAGTGATGGACTAAATGATTAATGAAGCAGATATCTTCTTACAAAACTTGAAGACCAAAGCAGAGGAAATTTTGATCGCAAACATCGACAGTTAAATAAATTATGTTTTTACAAACGATGATTTTTACCTGGAAAATAGAACAAAACTTATACCTACTCAGCCTAAATAAAAGAAAGGATAGAAAGGATCCAAAAAAGAGGACGCTCCTTTGATGGATGCTCAAGGCTAATCTGGAAAAACTGCAGCAACAGATGTAAAGGGTGATAGAGATAGACTGAAAAAATAAGCTGAAAAGATGTTTGTGAAAGAATTGAGATTGAGAGTAGACGATTACTTTAGAGTAGTCATCAAGACATTAAGAGTAACTATATTATGATTTAGTAAATTATTCCAAAGAATATCGGATACTTCCTTGTTAGATAATCTCAGTAAAAAATGCAATATGCCCTCTACAATGAACTTCTAAAAAATGAAGCATTGATTTAGGGATTAAGCGAACCACCCGAGGTCACTGCCCAAAGATAGACAGCCAAGAAAACACTTGAAGTGCTCAATAAAGCCCGCAGAATTATCAGAAGATAGGTTTCGAACGAAGATCAATTGGCCTAACTTTAAAAATCGAAGATAAAATGATTCACTCACAATATGGGATATTTATTTATTAAATAATTGAAATTTAAAGTTGTTTCAAAAGAATGAAAGGATAGAATAAGTACGCAGTCAAAGCTGGTCGATTTACGTACGATTTATCCACTAAAAAAGTACGCATCTGCAAGGATAAAGGTCAACTGACTGTGTTTAGCGTACTTGATGATTTATTAAGAACTAAGAGGGAGAGAATATCTTGAGCTGGATCAATCAAGATTCAAATATGGAATAAATTAGCATCATAGTGTTTCCATTTGATGCTGTTTTTGAAAAGGTCAGCAATCAAAATAACACCTATGTACTGAAATTTTAGTCTAATGACGATAAGTACTTTTTCTATCTCCAAGAAAAAATAAATACTGATGATTTTGTGAAAAGTGTTAATGATAGGATTTCATATACACCTTCTTAGCCGATGGATTCTGAAGTTTAACATGTAATTGCATAAAAAAAAGAGGAACCTATGGAAATCTAACATCCAAAGCCTTAAATTATCCATTAGGAAAAGGTGTCCTCAACTCTCTTAACTCTGGATTTTATTAAAAAAATGCAAAATAACTTAACTGCTGCAAAGAAGAATGAGGCGGGAATCACTCACTTAAGCAAAATATTAACTGCTGAAGTTATTAATGCTCTTCTAAGTGAAACAAGCGCTGAAGAGAAGCAAGAGTTTGTAGAATATTTACCGTAATAACAAAAAGATGCGAGTCATATCGCTTCTAACATCCGTTCTCCACAATTTCAACAGGCTGTTGATGTTTTAAGTGAAGCGCTTAACAGTGAAAACATTATTCCTCTTTTTATGGAACTTGGCTTGGATCAAAAATTTCTTCAAAAATCATACGGTGTTCATGCGTTTCTAAGAGCTTTGGAGTAGTGGTCATCCCGTCAGGGTTAAAAAAAGTAATGATGCTTTTGCGATAGCCTTAATCAAATATTTATCATCCAGATATCTATAATATAATTTATTTTGTTGATAAAATGGGAACTAAACATGCCAAACCTGAATAGGGAAACAATGTAGCAAATAGCATTGTTGTTTCATAAGTAAAGCCAATTGTCTTCAAAAGTGACGCTATATTACAAGTACAACCCCAAGCTCCAGAATTCTCAGAAGTCACGTTACCTTACAAAGAAGCAAGGAGATCTTTCATCAGAGGTTAAGATTATAGCAATGAATCATTCGATGTAAAAGATGCTCACCCCTACGCACCCCAAGAGATTATGAAGTAAATTTTCTCTCATATAGTTTTAAAATCGATGATAATGACGGAGTTTCCCGGCAAGCCTAAGTTTATAATTTCGACTATGAAAGATATCTTAATCATTATTTTGCTCCCGAATACCACAATCGCTCTACAATTGTGAATTCAGCAGAATGATACCTCTGATGAATATATCGGCATAATTTTATCAGTTTTTGACGATTTAAATCCTAACTCTTTATGCTCTAATATGATTCCTTGAATACGTAAAATAATTCGCATCTATATCACCAGTAGCAGATTTATAGATTAATTAAGATCTATAAATTACATTTAGATAATTTATAAATGATCAATAAGTTTTCCAATTTTTTAGTACGTCAATTACATTTTTCTTTCGCATAAGCTAATTCGAGAGGTCCCTTTCTCAAAATTGTACTGTTTTTCTCATTCAGTCATCAACGGCCTTATAGCGTTTGAAGAACATAATGCAAGAAAGGAAATCATAAAATTTGGTATTGTCGATTTAACTCAGGTTGGCCTAAAGATCAGTCTTACCAAAAAAGGCTGTAGCGGTCTGGCCTACTCAATGGATTATATACGCGAATAGCAAATAAAAAAATACGATGAAGTAATCGAATAATAAGGGATTAAGGTCGTTGTGGATAGTAAAGCCATAATGGCTTTAGTTGGGACCTAAATGAGTTATGTGGAAGATGAGCTTGGAAGTCAGTTTGTTTTCAATAATCCAAACGAGAAAGGGAGATGCGGATGCGGGACAAGCTTTCATCTATGAGATGAATTTTGTCTAAGTTCTTATGATTGTTCTTGTATTATTAGTAACTATCTTATTTTTCTAAAAAACTTTAAGAAACAACTTTTAAGACAGTATTGCTGAATAATGGATCTATTTTTCATCATTTTTTATACACTTCTCGCTCTCGATGGATTAGGTTCGTGGTGGTGTCTACCAAATCCAGAATGCTGTTGATAGATTGATTCCAATTTCGCAGTAAATATTGCTCGTTTTCGACTGGTCGAAAGTCAATGATTCCATCAATGCGATCAATTCTGCAAGAAATCACTTTTTTGTTATTGAGAGTGCATATTTATTCTTAACAAAATTCTTTCTCAACGCTAATCAGCTCGCTTACTCTCTGAACAGTTAGTTGTCCGTAGTATTTACTTATGATCCTCACATTGTGTTGAACTAACATGCGCTTTAGCTCACCAAGATGTTACTAAATTAGAGAGAAAATACTTTGGAGTTTAGATAAGTATCTCGGAAAAGCTCAAAGGAGTCAGGATTATATTCTTAGAAGCTGCATTTTACAATTTCTTCAGATAGGAAGCTGTTGATGATCTTTAAGTAATCTTCGTATTTCTAGAGTTCTTCCCTTTCTGAAAGTTCTTTAAGTTCTTTATAAGTTGCTTGAGAGAAAGGTTGTAAAACTAAAAATCCAATATAATTTGACAGAACATCTCTGATGGATGCTGAAAAATTGAAATCTAGCTTATCTCCTATTATCTTGCTAGTTTTTTTCAAGGTTTCCCATATAATTCTATAGCATTTACAGCATTCCTCAAATTTGTTTTCGTGGTTGTAGTAAATAGTCATGAAAGAAAAGTAATTGATCTTCAAATCTGCAATTTACTCATCATTAATGTTATTTTCGTTGATCTTTTTGGAAATAATAAAGAATCGAACATAATCCTTCTTTTTAAGCATAATCTTTAGTTGATACAGGATAAACTATAGCTTCTCTCGCTTATCCATTGAGCCATAAGTTTCAACCTGCACCTATTGCAGAATATTTGCCGCCTAGAAGATCTCATTTTCATCTTCCTTTGATTTTACAATTAGCAAAACGCATCGCGCATATTAGACCTATATGATTCAGATTGTACTTAAAGGAAAATCTTTTTGGCGCATACGTCTCTAATAGCCTCAATAAATTTCGTTCTTTGAGGTTCATCGGTTTTGGGCAACCAAGTCATTGCTAATTGAATCATTTCAATTTGAGCTTTTTTTCCTTGCCCTCTTCGATTCATAAGAAAAGTAATTTGTTCATTTAGTTTTTCCCAAGCCTTAGCGTTGTATAAGAGAGTGACCTATATAAAGATGGGTGTACTATGTCCTTGAGGATTTGAACGCTGTTGAAATGATCACTGTTGATACGAGCCGTCTTCTCTTTATCAAGCAGTTTCTAAAGTTGTTTTTCTAATTCTGGGGATATGTGAGCCATATGGTTTGATGTTTAACTCAAAAACAATATAAATGTTCACAAATTTTAAAAATAATTTAAATTTTTAATGGCAATTTTAAACCCTTTGAAAAAAATCAAATGTGCAGTTCATTTTGATTAATAAATATCTTATAATAACACTTATTAACTCGAATAATTAGTAAGGAAAATAGGGGTTAATTAATCTCCCTGATATATTTTATAATATTGAACCTCTTTATGATAAAATAGGGTATATAGATCTAAACTAATCTTCGTTAATGTGCTTAAAAAATAAACGTAATTAGCCATTATAAATGCAAAAAAGGGAGACATTAGGAAGTTTATTAACAAATTATTTAGATAAATTAATAATTACTTATGAAAACACGGTATTTGGAAGTTCGAGAAACTTAAAAAATGGGAAAAGGAATGTTTGCTAAAGATTTTATTTCGATGGGAACCATCATTCTCATCGTTGGATAAAAATAATTCATTACTTATGAAAGATTGTAAAGTCACTCCATTTTTCATAAATTAATCAATGGAACGAGAGATAAAATGGCTGAATTTGCTTATTTTCTCGCTTATCATGAAAATTTATCAGAATGTACAGACTGTAATTAAGAGGAGTTGTCTATCAAAGATTATATTCAAAGTCTGCCTAAAACCTACAATAACTTAATATGCTGGGAAAATTAAGAATTAGAAGTTCTGAACAATCCTTCTTTGGTTGATAAAATTAAAAAGAAAAAATCAAAATTAGAACAATCCTTTTAGTAAATTAATTAAGTAATGCTTAAAGAGGATATAACACCAGTAGAATAAGCATAACAGATATACCTAGTATAAAACAAAAGAGGTACAAGAAAATATTCTCATTATCAGAAAGTAGCAAATACATCGAATAAAACTTGCTTAGAAAGCTTAATGAAAATTACCATTGAGCAAATGAGTCAATTTGTTGCTTCAATAGAATCGAGAAATGTTCATTACTAAAATGGTCAAGACATTACATCAGAGGTAGGCGCACTTATTCCTTTTCTTTAAATGATCAACCACAGCAAAAATCCGAATTGTAGTGTCGAATCGACAGCCGGTAAGTACAAAATAAGAGCAATCTAGGACATTGAAAAGGATGAAGAAATCTTTGTGAACTATGACTAAGGTTATTTTAGCCATGAAGATTTTTTGGAGTATTATGGAATTGTTCAATAGTGTGTTACAACATCAAAACCAGAATTGGCTAAAATTTACAATTCTATAAAATAAAAAAGTAAATCTGCAATAAAAAAATTAAAAAAATTAACTCTTTCCTAACAAAATTGATATTGGCAACATTTTTTTATTAATAACATCAGTATAGAAATCAATGAATAAATAGTAATTGTTCACCTTTGCATTATTATTTAGTTCAGCATGATTTCAAAAAACAATTATAATTTCATAAATTTGACTTTTTTACCGCAAATGACAAATTACATCAAAAATGAAAATATTTTACATTTATCATAATAGATACAATTTCACCTTAGGATAACTCTTCTTAATCGATCATATATTTTAAAATGTGGAAGCAATATAGGATCTGTAGGCAAAGCCATTGAAGTCTATTTAATTGCCATTTTTTCTTTTTTCTAAAAAAATAATTTTGATTTGTCAATACTCTCAATCCCATTGACAGTCAATATCGATGTTGAATCAAGTGATTGCTTTTAAGGAGAGGTTTTTATCGAAGACAATATATATGTTTTCTTGGGCTAATTAGCACTGTTTGAGTTTGAATACTTTGTATTAAGCCGGGAGCCAGAAAATATTGGTGTTTTTGTTGATGCTTTAACTTTTGCTTCCAAAAGCATATAATTGGATAGTAAATCTGCTGTGTTTGGAATTGAAAATTTATTTTTTTCCAAATCTTTTGGCCTAAACTCTTGCGATTTATTTTTTTAATTGATTGTCCTCTTTAAATGATTTTGAATATTTTGTTATCTCATTTATTTCTTATCTTGGAATGTTTTGGTTTTAGCAAAATTGAGGAAATGTTTCTAACTTTAAATATCATTGATTTTGATTGAACTTCTTTCTTTTCTCCATCCGATTATGCTTATTGTCTAATTTTGATTTTCCCCTTTAATATTTGGAAAATTTCCGTTCTTTCTTGAATCAGCTTTAATAGAAAATACTCCATCCCGACTATCAATATAGTCTTTTCCTATGTTATCGACAAATTCATCAACCGCTCTATTTTTATAAATGTTTAACAATTTAACAATTGATTTTCTTTCAGTAGGTTTCCTTAGAGTATCTTTTTTATCATTCATCTGCTATCTTTGGCTATTTTAAAGGTTTGACTATTCTCGTTTTTTTGTGAAGGAAATAATATGCTCACTCATTCTTTTAATAGACATT
>Ga0302268_1000906_pt1 | contig 17980 bp, 10 predicted proteins | sample III_Bog_E2_1_FD_194554 | JGI IMG/M metagenome (GOLD analysis project Ga0302268, IMG submission 194554) | Peat permafrost microbial communities from Stordalen Mire near Abisko, Sweden - III_Bog_E2_1 | ecosystem: Environmental > Terrestrial > Soil > Wetlands > Peat | place: Sweden: Abisko... | reverse complement strand
TTATTATATAAAACATTTAGAAATATATAAATTTAGAAAGCATCAAATAGTGAGAATCACTCTTAAATAAATAATATAAGGCACTTGTCAGCTGAAATATTGGCTGAATATTCATTGAAACTTCTCAATATTATGTACAGAAAGGAGAAAATTATATTTTTCTTGTATTGACTCTCTTCCAATATTAAATGGATAGTTCAAGATATCATAATCAATTGTTGTTGGTCTATTTTTTTAAACCAAATTTACAATGGCAAACTATAGATGAAATTATAATATTCCATATGAAGAAGAATAGTTTAGAAAAAAGGTTTCACACTGCAGAAGCAAGGATTTTTTTAAATCACAAATTTCCTGCTAATTTCTTTACACCCTCACTATAGAAGGATCACAGGACTGCGTCTCATTTCCTTAGAGTAGAAAATACAAAACATCTACGCACTACTTCTTCTAAGGATACTTTGTTGTTTACCTTTAACGGTTAAAATACACACCCAAACTTAAAAGAAATACCAGTGCAAGGCAATCAATCTTTAAAATTCGCATACAATGATAGTTGCCCAAGATTAATGATGAAGCTACCATCGATTAGACCCACGCAGGAAAAAGGAATAAACATGAATAAACAATTTAGAGAGAGTAGGCTGCATAAAATAATCAAGCAGCCCTTTATGAGAAAATAAGCTGAGAAGGAAGTTATAGTGGCCATTAGACGGGACCAAACTATTAGGTGATATTTATTTTATACAGCATAACAAAAACGCATAATAGTCTTTATTAATAGCTGCCCTCAAAAAGGTCATGAAAATTCCTATAATTATTAAAATAGTATTCGTTTTTCATGACGTATGCTTTATTTCTTTTATATTTGACCCTTTTTTGATGAGTTGCTAATATATCTTAATAATTCATTTCAACAAAACATGAAACTTCACTTCAGCACTGAAGGAGCCACTAACAGCCGATACAGAAAGATCAAGTCTGTTATCAATGCCCTTAAACTTTAAGTTGCGGAGATTTCACATGACTCTAACTCTGACCTCACTGCTATTTCAGTCTTCAACACTTTACCCCTACTCGAAACACCTCAAGGAACCTTCTTCTCATCCAACACCATTATCAGATATCTTGCTTCTACTGCAGGAAACAAACTCTATGGAGAGAACCTTTACCAAAGAGCATTAGTCGATCAATGGCTTGATATCACCACATGTGATTTCGAATCTGCTGTTGCCGCTGTTGCCATTGCCAGAGATGGAAGAGAAGTCGATGCAGTCAAAGTTTTGGCTGATGTCAACAAGTTCTTAGGATTTGTTGAGGGACAACTCAGTGGAAAAAAGTTTTTGGTTGGAGATAGCGCCACTTTGGCTGACTATAGCTTGGCAGCCGGAATTGCCGTGGTTTTGGCTAGCTTAGGAGAGGAAGAAAGAAAGGCTTATCCTCATGTCACTGCTTGGTATCTTTCAATTGTTGAAACTGATGCCATCATTGGTGGAAAATAATTCCCTAAAGAATCTCACAAGAATTTGAAGGCCAAGAAGGACAAAAAGGAAAAGAAGGAAGAAAAGAAAGAAGACAAGAAGGAGGAGAAGAAAGTAGAAGCTAAAGTCGAAGAGAAGAAAGTCTAAACTAAAGTTGAGGAGAAGAAATAGGTCAAGGATTAAAATGAGGTCGATCTTTTTGGAGATGATGAGGAGTCTGCTGCCCCAGTTGCTCCAGTTAAACCTAAGGAGATAAAGCCCGTAAAGAAGAAACCTGCTGCTAAATCAATCGTCGTCTTTGACGTCAAGGTTTACGAGGAGGGATACGATTTGGATGCCCTTTGGAAAAAGATTAAAGCTGAAGTTGTTTTGGACGGCTTAGTGTTCAATAACGAACCCAAAAAGATCCCTGTCATCGGCAAGATCGAAAAACTTCAAATCGGATGTGTCATCGAAGATGATAAGGTCTACACCGATGATATCTTCGACAAGATTCTTTCATGGGAGGATGATGTGCAATCAGTTGACATCGTCAGTTTCCAAAAACTCTGATCCATCGCCATAAATCATGAATAAACTTAATATTATGTTATTCAAATTATTTATTCTATCTTAAGGATATCGATGAATAACCTTAAGTAATTAGATTGCAATAATCAAAGGTTAGATCACTGCTGCTAGGTAAACACACCTTCTAAGAAATTGCCTGACAACATCCACTGCAAGGCTTACAGTATGCATAGAAATTAAAAGGGTCGGTTTATTCGCATTTGAGCACCCTGCCGCTGAAGGTTGGCTTAAAATCCTCTCCAGCGAGTCATTAGGCCACTGTTTTCTACATCCCGCAAAACATCCTCTATGTTCTACAGAGATTCCAGAAAAGAAGATGGAAAAGTTTTATCGTCAATTCTGGTCCGAATATAGTTATAAGCCAAAAGACTGCTAGTCTATTGAAATTCAGAAAGGATGGCTAGCAGCTGGCGGCAAGCCTATCGACTTTTAGTTGCCACTGCGTGGAGAGTAGGCAGAATGATGACCTTTAGTATGCGTTCTAAATTATCGGAAGCATCTCTAAATGATGCAATTGAAGGAATGATGTCCTGTGCAAATTTAGCATATTCTCCCCACCGATTGCTTACCTATAAACAGCGACCGACCAGTTCTGAACTGGACAAAAATAACGGAGGGTTGTTAAGTTCCTGAGATAGAGTAAGGGTTTGCCGTGCCGAGAGAAGAGCGTCATTGATAGCATTGTTAGCCAGATACAGTTGTCCTGCTTTTAGCATTATTTCAGCATATGCATCTGAATGAGTATTATCGTTTGTGGCTAAAATCTGAGCGGCCCTTTTGTATTGGACCAGAGCATCGGCTTTCTTGGCATAATGCAGATGAATATTGCCTAGATGATAATACCCATCAGCCAATTTAATGTGCTGCCCGCCCAATAATTTTTATTGATTGAGAAGCGCACTTTTGCAATAACTTACTGCACGTTTTTCCTAATCACGAAAACCCAAGTAGTAACGTGCAAAAATATCATAGAGTTCGCTGAGAATAGGATGACATGGACCTAGCCACCGACCAACATGCTCAATTACTTAGTCACGTATCTTCTCAGCTTCAGCAGTTCTGGCTGCCTTAAGCTCCCACTTGATAGCCGTGAGTTGTGTTTGATAGAATAAACGACTTGGGAGAGGATCATGGGCAGTTAGATATAGGAAAGGTGCCTGCTGCGGAGACAGCCAATTAATCAAGTATAATATGAGTTCTTCATGCATATTACCCAGTGAATAATGACTATCTAATCCTTACTTACGCTCTAGATTGAGAATAGAATTGAGCTGTTCAAATGAATCGTATGTCAACTGCTGCAATCGTGCCTCTATTAGTGAGTAGTGGTCTGTGAATGATAGGTCATATACTTTGATGGCAGGTATGAACTAAAAGAAATGTTCTTTGGAGAAGATGCTGTTAGCTTTAAAAAAAGGTTATTTTAAAGTTACTCCTCTCAGTCTAAACCCGCCGTGATGCTGTAAAGCCTGAATAAGAAATCCCAAATTAATGTTATCACGGTTTACCATGCATTTAAAGGACGACTGTGCCTGTCTGATGATCTGACGCCAGAGACTTTCGCTCTCAGGTCCAATACCAACTACTCTGTTGAGCCAACCCATCACCTGAGTAATTTGCAGCTATCTTGCTTGCTCGAGATTTTCGGCATTTAAGTTAAGAGTACTGTCCTGGAGGTCATATCTGAGAAAATATTTAGCTGCTCTAGCTACAATCTCGGAAATCAGGATTGCTCGCAGCCATTGTTCCTTGGCATGGTCATAAATAAGACCAAGATATCGTATGTTCAATCCCGAAAGGTGGAGTAAATCTGATAATTCTTTCGAGTTGGTCAAGGTGTGGTCTAGACCTTAAATTTATATCACAAGTGATCCAACTCTCTCTGGGATAGATCGTGCCACCTCAGTCAAAAGATTAACCGCATCTCGAGTTTCTGTTGACATTTTAACTCTACTCAAGGCTCCAGCTAAATTCCCCCCATGAAACAGCCTTTCCTCATATTCTTAATCTTGCAAAAACTCCGATCTGAGTTTATTTAAAGGCGCACCTTACCGACCAATTCCATAGAAATCATGAGGGAGGAAATGCCTAATCTCAGTCAAGAAGCAAACATCATATTTTTTAAATTTATTCTATGACCTGCTGAGTTTATCGTAGTGTTTTTGATCAGCAGCCACTACTCTTAGATTGTCCTAGTCTTCAAAGAGCCCTCGTGCGATCCGTGTATCGCGTTCGAGCTGATTGATATCGAGTTGTAGTGAATTGAGATTAGAGTAGTCACTGGTAGAGTGAACCAATGATTTGGCCAGTGCACTAAACCCTTTGTAGGTCATCATCATTGAAAGAGGTACCCGAAAACGTCCTCTGTTGCGTGTCATTTGCAATATGTAGTCAGCATTCTTAAATTCCTGCTGAGCTTGCTTTACTGATTGTCCGGATACAAAGGTACTGCGATCGTGAAAGGATGAGACTTCATTAAGCTCCAATAACGAAAACTGGAGAGATAATCCTCCAACTTAATAGTAAAGATGCTGCAGATCTTATGATAGAGGCTTGTAATGCCTTCTTTTCTCCTCTAAGCCAAGTTCGTCAACAATTTTTATTGCTAAAGCTTGCACATAATCTTTAAAACGTTATACAATGAGATATTCGCTTTCTGCTTTGAGAAACTAGTAGTCCCAGTTGAGGTCTACGACGTCAGTCTTGGTTATGCTAGGTTTTGTTATGGTTTCTCCTTCCACTAAGGAGTTTTTCATTTTTTCTTCTTCTTTCTTCTTACGCATGTACTATTACCGAAGGTCGGCAGGAGATGATTGCTGCTCATTGATATTACCTTTAATTGTTAGAGGCAGTTATTCAGGGCTAAAAGGGCGTCCAGAGAGTCGATTAGCTTTATCGATCTCATTATCATGGGGTTGTTCAGGTATGATATCAAGGCGCATTCCATTAAATTGTCCTTTTGACTGATACGAAGTATTGATGGGTTGCTGCAATTGTGGCTTATTTGTATTTATGGACTGAGCATTACTGCTTGAGACTTGCTGACTTCCTAAATGTATACTTCCTTGAGGGAGCAAGTTTCCTTTTTATTCTTGTTTGGGGTTTACCTGCCCCTAATTGATTGTGACCTGAAAGGGAGAGTTGTTAGCATTGAGTATCAACGCATTAACAGAATCCATTATGGTTTTCCTCCACTCCTCAGCCACTTTTTTAGTTTGGCAATTGAATTCCCATTTGGGTTGATTAGTGCTGGGCTGGAATTCAATTACGAGCAAATCATTTTGCGCAGTCACATTGTGAATATCACTGAGAGGTAACTACAACTTAAGAGTTGGAATGGCTTGCTCATCATAGAAGGGAAGATATGTGCTATCAGGAATTGAGCGAGCATAGCCAATAGATGTCTTTCCCTTCAGAAGCAGCAACCGTTCATTCGAAAGAATAAAGCTTTGATTTTTTTTATCGAGAAGCGAGTAGGTAAACTGTCGGCCGTTGATATCCTCAGTGTAGGGTTTCTTCTTTATTTTGGATTTGAGTTGTTAGCTGAGTTGCTTACGCTGTTTGCTCTCGTCTTCCTTCATATCCGATTAATTATATTTTAGAATAAAATTGAAGCTGTAGTCACATTGGTCCAAGAAAGAATAATAAATCCTCTGTATTAAGGAAGAAGTTAGGGAAGACAAGCTCAATTTTTAAAAAAATGATTAATGACATATCTCAAACCATGTTGAAGCCATATCATTAAATCATCTTAGCTATATTTGCATTTTATAATTTTTGACTGAAAGGTGGCTAGTAAAATTATTGTCTTTTCTAAATTATAAAAGCGCTAATTGACTATTTATTTGGCATGCCAATATAATTATATAATCATATTAATCCCAATCGTTTGCATATTTCTTCATGACACACAAGCTAACCAATGTCCGATTGGCCAAAGAATAGGCCTCCCTAGAGAATGAACCACTGTCTAATGCTCTTGTAACAAGGGATGGACACCTTCACTTCCATTTTTGTCTCTACAATTTGGAGGGAGCTTACTAGGGCGGTTTCTATCATGGATTGCTGGAATTGCATGAGAACTACCCTTTTGCAGCACCAAAACTCATCTTTTATACCCCAAACGGTCGCTTTGCTTCTAACGAATACATCTGCACTACATTTACTCATTACCACCAGGATAACTGGACCTCAGCTTGGAACGTACGAACTCTGATTATCGGCACCATTAGTTTTATGTATACTGAAGAAAACGGTATTGGGTATCGAGCTGACTCTATAGTTCAACGTTAAGCTTACGCTCGAAATAGTATGAACCATAACAAGGCAAATTAAAAATTTATTTAACTATTCGGGGAAAAGCTCGTTAAAATAGGCAAGCTTTCTAGAAGGGACATAGGAAGATAGGAGCCAATACCTCAAGAGGAGTTGTCATAAAAACAGAAGGAGATAGAAGAACCTTAAAATACCAAGATAGAGCTCATATAAAATTAAATACTACCAGCAGAGCGGGACGAGAAACTGTTGCAGCCAGCTCAGGGTAGAGTTTGGAGATCATTGTTGTATGCTTTAATACTGGCTTTCATTATAGTGGTATGTGGATTGATTTGACCATGTATTTCATTTTAATTCTATTCTCTTTATTTCACAATGAAGATTAAATGCTATTAGTTGGATATTCAATATAAAAACATTTGAATGCATAATTTAGCTAAATTTAAAAAAACTTCAAGTACCCATAATCAGGAAATGCGACTATTAGCAAGAATACTCCCATAGGCCTGCATTTGGCATTTGGATTTCGAACAGTCGATGCAGACATGATTAAGTTCATGCTCCATATATTTTTTGTTTCTTTTTATACGTTTCAAGTCCCTCTCCACTGACTATTCATGCATCTTTTGAATAAAGTTTATAACTTCTCTGTTCTTTTAGACTGATTGAATCGACTCTGGTGAGTTGTCCTTCTTGTTCTTGGAACACAATAACCGTTTTTATATTTAATATTTACGATTGCGAGAGTTAGAGTAGCTCTTACTTTGGTATCGACCACGCATTTGAGCATATTACCGTTATTGCTCTAACTACGAAGTCATTATTTAAGGGTTTTTTGGACACTCTTCGTTAATGGATAAACTCACTTTTAACTGAAGTAACTCTTTGCTTAGAATTTTCAAACGCCTTTGCAATTTTATTTTCTTTTAATAGAGATCTTTCAGCTTCACGATTGACTAGGTTTTTATATTTTATCGCTTGAGCTATTTTCTATTCTGCAGCGAAGGCAAAAACAACTATTTTTTAAGAATGACAGAGTGGATATTTTCAGAGTTTGGTTCAGTTTATATTCTTTTTCTGACCATTATCTTTTTATTGGATGTGTTCATTTTATTTTTGCTGATGATAAGCTACTGATTATCATGTTCCATAAATTAGTTACCATACGAATCAAAGTCTTTAGCATTTTTGTTTTTCGATGATGATATTTTTGGCTAAATTGGCTAATCGTTTTATACCCCTTCTTTTGCTACTGACTGATTACTGTTCGCTATATGGGATTGGAGCTATCCTTTTACCTTATCATTTTGCTAATCTTTGCTTTTGTATTTATTTGGGTTGCTCATCTCAGTTTATTTCTAATTTTATTGAGATAATTAAATTATCCTTTGAGTGATCGAAAATAGATAAGATATAATCTACTATTCATTACATCAACGAGATGATGATCAAAAATCATTTTAAATATTGAATTAAATCGAAGATAATTAAAGCGGTAAAAGCAAAAATACATCTACTCATCTCCATTCTAAAATATATCCAACATTTATAAATATATCTCAAATATTCCTCATTCATCATGCCAGTCCAATACATCATTGACGTTTATTAAATCATCCTTCATGAATATTTATTATTAGTTTTAATAATGCAATCTGCCAATCATCAGATGGGTCCCTCATAAGATATATATTTAAGGATGTTTTCCGTGTTGTGCTTGTTTTAGCATTATGGATTCTTGCAGCCCCCCATTAAGTGAAAAAAGCAAGGAATTCCCACATCCACCTTCTTTTAGTGAGAAAAACGGCAAGTATCAGCAGAAAATTTGCATTTTCCCATTGAGTTGTATACGCAAGGCTCGCTACGGAGATCATGCGAAAAGCGACATTTGTTTCCCTGTGGGCAGTAATTCTCATTATATAGTTTACGGCATACGTCTTTTGAGGGCTAAGGCTTGACGATTTGCCTCTTGATGGAGTGGGAAAAAAGACAATTGAACCCGTACTTGCAATTTCCCATATAGAAGTGAATGCAGGGATAGAGTGATCTGTCAACGTGATTCTTTCCGCACACGGAGTTGTTGCTGCATTTGGTCACAGCAAAATACTGTTCAGCGCACAGATTTTTGATGTTTTAAAGCTCAAACTTAAGCCTCTCAAATTTCATAAATTCTTTGTTGTACATGTGTTGAATATTGTTATAATTATTGCTAATTATCACGCATTTCATACCAGGGGTTTTTATTCATTTTTAATTAATACGAGAAGGATCCCTTTCTCTGATTTTACAGCAAATTAAATTAGTAATTTTATGATGTGTTTCCAGGCTTTGCTGGCCTTAGTATTCAAATATCGATAGTTTATAAACTGTCCTTTTCTTTGCCTAACACAACAGCATAAACTTTTAACAGTTATCATTTGGTAAAGACCAATAAAATCTGAAAATGCGATAACTATATTAATTCTGATAATGCATATAAACAAATAAATAGGACTGATAATTCAGTTAAACTGGACAAAGTTATGTGCGTATTTAATTTCTTAATTCTTCAAAATGGATATCTTATTTAAATTAAAGAAAAGAGAATCAATTCTCTTCTTAAATATGAATAATATTAAATATAATATTAGTATTATAATTTTATTATTATGTGGAGTAAACCATTTATTACAACAATACAATCAGCAATGTAGAATAAACGATTTTTCAGACCACTTATTGAAATCTCCCTTTTGGATATTATTTTTTCATCATTTAAGATTTTTGACCGAATTTTGTTTGTTTCTGATACATAGTGGTGAATATCATTTACTCTCCCATGAAATTATTTTAAAGGCAATGTTGAGCATTATAATCGAATATTATGAAAATTAATTATAAATCATAAATTTTTCGAAGAAAGGCGAGGTTTAATATTTTACATTTATTCATGTTGCTTATGACATAATCTTTGCTGAAATATAGTATCTAATCGAATTTTGGCTATCTCCATACATTCTTATTTTATCTTTCTTTCAGAAAATGATGATCTGATGTTCTGAAGATATCTCTTATCCCTAGAGCATGATAAATATGATGTACGTCAAAGTGAAGTATAAAATATAATGTGGACTTCTCTAAAGTATATCATGACAAACTAACTCATTGCTAAATGTTCTAGAACAGTCAAGTTGAGTGATTCTCTCGATTATTGCTCAGCAAAACGATTATTAATAATTGGTAAACAATTTTTGATCCTAACTTGCCGATAATAAAGGTGGCTAACTATATTTGAATCACAAAAAGTGCCTCAAACGATGAAGTTTAATATTATCATAATATAAATATTTAAAATCAGGAATCCAAATGTTGAGTACTAATAGCCTTAACTAATAAGACAATCATTCATATTACGAAATTTTTAGTTGTTTTATGAAATTTTGGACTACACTCTACCCTGTTTACATTCAAGATTTTGGAACTGGGCTTTTCTTTATTGACTGGTAGAGAAGTCCCATTCTCTCATCAGAAGGAGAAATAGCAGCAGAATTTACTCCATAGCAAGACTAAGCTCCTTAAATTCAAATCAATTCCCTTAAAAAATCAAAAACACCAAAAATTTCTCGGAGAAAATAATTGAAAAAAAAAGAAAGTGCAAAGAAAAATAGCGAAAGCAATATAACCAACCAATGTTTTTCTCTGTTCATTCATGGAAAAATTTTACAAAAGGTGATTAAGAAGGCCATTCTTCGTTTAAAAAAGTGTTAGAGTCAAGTGCCTCATATAAAATAAATTTTCTATAGAGTAATAAAAGCAGTTATGTTTCGAAGGGGAAGGAAGTATATCAACAAGTCAGCTTTTCTCAAATTATATACTCCAGAAAATTTATCAACCAATTACCCTGAGGTTTGCCATTAAATTGAAAAATCAGAGGAAATTTCTTTAAAAGAGCTGTGTTTTCTGTTTAGAGTCTGTTTCTTCAATTATATGAAGGGATAAAGCTGCACAGCTATACTTACATCCAAGAAAATTAACTATATTGCTCGAAGAGAGCACCTAGAACGACGAAATAGAATCATCAAGGCGTTGGCCAAGAATCCCTAATGATCTATAACCCCTTATATCTCTATTCATCCATCTTCCATTATTAAGATATTAAACGTCATTCGGGTAGTTTTCTCCAAGCATAAAAATTCTTCTGCCCTTTCTTTAAAAAATTCCTCCTCCCTCCTTCACATTTTATTTCTTTTTATGTTTCAGAACAAGTTATGTTTTAAAGATAGTTAATGGCGACCCCGTATAAAAATAAAAAAATAATCACACCTCCTTTTCATGGAAATTAGTAGAAATCAAAAATAATTGATTCATCATATTTTATATATTTTAAACTACCTTAATTTTTTTCTATCATCACTATAAATTTGGATTATATTATAATTAATCAAATTTAGAATGAAAATACAGGATAGAGGGCAAACAAAGAGATGCATGAGATCACGGTTTTATGATCTAAAGAGATTAACAGTGAGAAGGTGATAAATCTTAGAGACAGGTAGGAATGATTTCTTAATCAAAACTCAAAAAAGTATCATTCGGAGACAATAATTAACGGAAGGAAGGAGATATATCCTCTCATCTATCTTATTTTTGATTAAAAGATCCTTTTGAATCATCCATTCCTGAAAAATAATTATAAGAATATGAATCAATGATGATGGACCTTTGAAGTTTGTTACTCATCTTCAATACGATATGCATCAGATTAAACATTTTATTCCACGAAATTCTAAGCATTAATAAGGGAAATCACCGAAATTGTGTATTAAGACAGCATTAAAATGAACAAATAAAATAAGCAGATTAGAGTCATTATCATTTAATATCTTTGAAATACGCGTGCTGGAGAGCTGCCTGCGCAGTAATTCTGCTATTCGGATTATACCGCAGCATTTTCTAAATACATTAGACCTTACATTTAATAAATCCCGTCCAGAGCTATCCAGAGTAAGTCCACTTACAACGTTTTGAATTTCATTGGCAGGCCAGTTTGGAAAGGTTGACTTGTACTGTTTCATTTTATTCACTCCAGGCCAAGTTTATTGGTTAGGAGTTCCTAATATCCTAAAAATTCTGTAGAGTTGATCCAGATGACCGTCTCCAGCAAATAAGGGCCGTTTTATTACCATCTCAGCAAAAATGCATCCAATTGCCCAGATGTCTATTGGTGTGCAATAGTCTGTCGAGCCAAGAAGAATTTCTGGTGCTCTATACCAAAGTGTGACCACTTCTTAAGAATAGGGGCGGACTGGAAGTGTGAAGGTTCTAGCCAACCCAAAATCTGCAATTTTAAGTAAACTATCTACCTTACTGTATTTTTACCATTTGAGTCAATGAGTATGTTTGCTGGTTTGAGATCTCGATGGATAATTCTTTTTTTATGGCATTCCGCAATGCCAGATAGCATTTGATATAAAAATCTTTTGACTTTCATGGTATCCATGTTTGTATTGCCCAGATTTTCGATGTAAGACTTCAAATCCTTATCTAGATATTCAAAGATAAGATAGAGCTGCTTATTATCAATGACCACATCTTTCAATCTTAGTAAACCCAATCTTACGTAACAACATTTTTATGAGTGATTTCTCGAAGGAGGGATATTTCTCGGATCGAGGTACTAGGAAACCCTTCGTTCTCCATATCGAGTATGATCTTCTTCATGGCAACCATTTAGCGATTTCGACTGTCTAAACAGCGGAACACGTAGCCGTAAGCACCTCTGCCTGATTAAGTACATGTTTACCAATCGTTTATTGATTGATATAGTTGGAAAGTGAGCTTTCTCCAAATTTTGAATCCATAAATAATTATGGTGTGTTCAACTACGCAGTTGCAATTTATAGCTGAACAACTATATCAAAATAGGCAGACCTTTGTCTATCGACTATCTGAATACGCTAACATTTTAATAGAGTTCATATTAGTGTCAAATGTGGACTGCCATCATTTGGATCGTCTTAAGTCTGTGAATGTACGCATCTTGTAAAACTAAGCTAGTAGTAGTCTAATTCATCACTAAATCGATGATACATACAATAAAAATAAAAATATCAAAAATTGCTAAAAATATCTTCCTCGATGAGTTCATTATCTTTGCCGACATGCCAACCCTGTAGATCATCAGTCAAATTTGTTTTCTTGGATTTATTTATCCTTATTGGTTTATTTGCCTTGTGCGGTTTCTAATTGCTGCAAACCATTTTGCTTTTATACTATAGCCTATTATCATGACTCGATTGGTGAAAAGGCAAATTCTTATTAGGCGATGCTCTTCGCAATGAGTGAATATGCAACCCAAGTTCATAACTGTTTTTTGCGCAATCTGTTGCCGAATTCAAGTTGGCCTTTTCCTTTTTCAAATAACTGCATATCCTTCTGCTATAAAGATCAATATCTATCTTTTATAAATCGTTTAAAGAAGTTATTTTCGGTTACAAATGGACCTGACCATCTTCCTCTCTAGCTTTTTCTCCATGAGATGCTTTTTACTATTTAGCGGTCGTAAAAGGACTTTCCATGTTTCGGATGAATCTGCTGCTGCCTTCAATCTACAGCTCAATATGCTAATTGCCTTTTTTGTTCTACTCTCCAGACCATGCCTCGTTTAATTTTCTCATTCGCCCCCTTTTAACTTTTTTCCTTTCAATAAATTATCCAAAAGTAACATTTTTGAAGTTGTCTTTTCCGCCCCTTCGCAATTGATCAATATTAATAAAATCAACGGTTACTCTTTCTGACAGTGTTTCATTATTTTTATTTTTCAAAGTTTATTGGAAAAAACTTGGTGGTTTATCCATTACCTTTTTGTTCTCAAAGGATTTTTATTTGCATTTCAAAATATTGTCAGGGCTTAAATGACAAAGACTGGATTTATTTAGAAGTTTTCGATAAAAATACGCCTTTTTAAGGGAACTGCTGGTATTTGCATGACTGCACTGATCAGCAGTAAAAGGTCGTTGATACTGTTCGTTCTAAGTCAAATGATGATTAATGTCCTCTCTAATTTTGCCGCATATCTGACTATTTCTATTTGTCCTTTATAAAGCGTTTTGAAGGTAGTTTTTCCTATCTTGCTCTCTTTGTTGCAGAATCTCATACGACGGCTACCTCATCAAAAGAATTAATAAAATTATAGAATCATGAATAAACTGTTCATTAATTTAATCTGCATAACAAAGGATAAAACATAGTCCAAAAATATCGAAGTTTAGCCAGATATTATAAGGTCTTTTAGCCGAGATGCACTTATGAATTTAGCATATTTGATATTGGTATATCTTCCAACCTTACATTTTTTAATTCATAATAGACAATATCGTTAATTAGGGATATTCTTAAAGAGATGTCTTCAATAATACATTTCATCATTTGTTTTTGTAAGGCAGGGTTGTTCCAGACAAAAATCCAGCAAGAACTTAAGCCATCGCTTTCGGTTGATCAGTACTCGTCGTAAATCCTGCACCCTTTACTGTTACAAAAGTCAGATCCCTCAGTTCCCAAATAAAACCTCCGACTTGATCCTCTCCTGTATGGTTTCCGGGAACCCACCATTCTCTCCATATTCTCTTAACGGGCATTTCGAGTTCATGCCTCAACTCTTCAACCCATCTTTTAGTTCCGATAATTGGTACAAAAGAGCTAACATCTCCCGAGTAAACCCACTAAATATAAAAATAAATACGATTCTTAGCTTATTTTTAATGAGATAAGGATATATCCAGTATGAATTATTGCCAGGAAGATACTCCGCATATATCTTGGTGTTGCATGGAACCCACTCTTTGTCTCCCTCAATATTCCAGTTCTTTCGAACTGTGGGATCGTTGAGATAGGTCATAATGTTAGCATCATCTTCGCATCCAGAATTGATGTACTATAGATTTGAGTTATTTCTTCCCTTATAGCAAGGGTTATAGATGTTATACATGGAACTATTGGTATTATTAAAAATTTTATCCATCTCAACTCGCTTTTGATAACATTCGAAACCATCGTAGCTGAGTGTACATTTCGAACGGAAATCGTCCCAATTCTTTCTAGTGTAGTACGCTCTATTGTATAAAAACTAGTAATGGTAGTAGGACTGCTTCTCTGATCCCGAAGAATAGCACTCATCAGGTCGTACGCAGGGATTTCCAACCATAATACCTTTGAGATTAAAACGATCGTTGTAAAACACTTGAGTATCCGTGTTTTCTGATATGATTTACTGGGCAAGGTAGGTGACATAAACTCCAGCGTATCCGTGTCCAGTCAGATACAACTAGTTTTTCTTGAATGAGGGAAATCTAGTATAGAAGAGCCGAATTGTAGCCATGGCGTCTTTTGTGAAAGATTAATCAGTGATAGCTTCTTCTGGTCCTTCCGAAAATCCGACGTTGGCAGGTAATTATATGTACAACACACTGGCTTGCTTATTCCAAGCATTTTTATTGAGTTCAAATTTAAGCTGGCCTGGAGGGAAGATAAAGGGGCCATTTTCATGAAAACAAGCAATCAGACTAGAACAGCCTGGTCCGCCTGTAAACCAAATTATAAGTGGATCTGCCGAAATATCGTTCTGCGAATGAAAGAAAGTGTAGTGAATATTTTTGGTACTGCTAATTAGGTAATATCCTGAATATGCTGACTGATACCTGAAAAGAACTTATGGGGGTATTCAGGAATACTGGTATCCACCTCGTCATCATCCGCCGTCCTCGAATACGCAAGAACTCCCAACATAACCAAAAGCAAAAGTGCCGTCCTCATTGATGGGTGAATATTCATAGGATTCAATTATAGATATTAAATCTATTCTCACGATAATTATCTTAATCGCATAAATGCAACCGGATGATTTACAAATGTTTTAAAAGTAGAAGCCACTAATTAATCGCTAATCAATCCTCAGTAGACATAGACTGCCCAGACAGTCACCAGGCAGAAGAGATTGTCGTCGACATATTGTTCGTAAGCCACACCGTCAGTGTCAGCATCCCAGAAATTTCTGCACCCTGCCTGAACTCCCTGCCCCTTCTGATTCCCCAGGATGGTTTGCACGATGTATTTATATCTATCCTTGCCAGTTTATTTAAGTTTGTACTTGATGCTGTCGGCAATATCCTTACTCAATGGATTGAGATCACTTGGTGGGGACTGCTGCTTGGGGACCAGCTTCTATTTAAGGACAGTTTTGATGATTTCCCGAGCTTCTGAGGGTTTAAATTTTTATCGGTGTTTCGGTTTGATTTGATATTCGTTTAGAGTGTTAGCTGATTCCTTAGGCATTTAAAATTATGAAACTTTGTTAGATGGACTGTTTTTAAAACAAAAATATATTTTTACGGCAATAATCATTGTGAAAGATAAATCTAGAGCAATCACACAACGTTATTCTTGATACCTCCTGCTTAATTAATAAGAGAAGGACATTTTTAATATGGCTGGGCTATTGATCGGATATTCTTATTTAATTTGATAATCCCGATGCGAGATGTTTCCCAAATGCATAGTTTAGTTAATAATAAAAAGCAATGCAAAAATAGCTGAAATTGCTAGATAAAGAGCTGAAAAGCAACGATTTGGTACGCATCCAAGACATTACTCACAAGCACTAAAACTCACTCTTCAGAGCACTATCGATGGCAGTCTACTTCTCGCATAATTATGGAGGAGAAGTTATCAGGGAAATGAAACTCACTCTCATCAGTAATCTTAGCGACAAAAGAAGCAACGCCTACCCAATCATAAACTAAAGTGCTATCCTAAAAAAATACCAAAGTCATCCAGAGTTAATTCTTGACTATTGGGATCAACCGGATCTCAATTGTTTCCATAACGTACGAAGACTGTTACTCCAGGATACTCTTATAATCGCATCTGCAGCTTTCTGCAAAAGTGTTACAGTTCTATTTCTAGATAGAGACGAGTACCTAAACGAAACATACATCTCAGCCTGCAAAAATCCAGATAAGGATCGAATTATGCTTGCTAAAGCTGGGAAGAAATATTACGCAGTCCTTAAAACTTCCACGTTTCAGGTCATATCCGATCTAAGAGAAATTGTTATTGGCCAAGTATTATTTATTAGATCCAGTTGCTCGAGACTCTTTTCGAGGAGACACTAGCAAGTAAGCAGCCTAGAGAAAGAGAAGATAAAATTCACTACCCCAATTATGATGAAGTTATCACTGGAAATCATCGGCACAGTCGACAGCATAAAAAAAGTCTCAGCGACTGTGGAGACTTGCCAATTCAAACCCAAGTAATCTTCTAAGATCGCAAAAAATAATATGCCTAGAATTCAGACAGAAGTTTCAATCTGAACTCAGGTAAGGTGTACATCATTTACTATCAAGATACGACCGACTTTAGTAGTAGTTTTTCGATAGCAATAATAGCTATGTCAATCAGGGATACAATCAATTGGAGGCAGGATTAACTGAGCAACAACTGCTTTAAGGAAATTACAAAAATTATTATGGGTATAACTATCCCTCCTATGTCCTTCCAACTGAACAAAACTACTTCCCATATGTCGAACCTCAATCCCCAGTCAACAACCAACGCTACACAGGAAGACTAAAATTTTTCGACCAGTCTGGAAACTATGGGTATTTCTAAAATTATACAGATTCATCGTGATTGACAGCTTAAACAGTGATCTGTTTGTTCATTTTGATGATCTTTCAAGAGCAGGACTATCCAAAGAGAAACTACTTTCGTTGAAGAATAACTTTGAGTTGAGATTTGAGTTTACCTACTACGAGTATGAGGGAAAGCAGCACAGAAAGAGTAAGAAGGCCATTGATTTGGTGATTATTGCTAACGATTCCCCGTGAAATGATCCACCTATCTTTTACTCTCAATTTATTGGATGGATATATGAACATCTGATCGAATAATAGTGGCAGCTAAATTAAGAAGATAAGATTAACATCGATTAATTATATATCAATCAACAGTCTCAATCGATAATGAAATCTCTCCATTACATTTCGAGTTATTTTCGTAAATAAATACAAACTTATCCACATCCAAACCCATCGAGTAAAATCCAAATATTATTGTCGATGTGAGAGTCCATTCCACCAATTTATCAATATCGTTGCCCAGTTATTTCTACTCACCCATTATTCCAATCGATCCGTAGAGACTACTAAGCAAGAGTTGCATTATTAGTAGGATAACTAACCCTGTTTTTAAATAGAGATTGCGTATGCTGAGAGCCTTTGTTTGTAGGTAAATAACCCAGCAGAGACCGGTATTGTATAGTTGAGCAATCAAGGTAAAAATAAAGAATCTGGAGGCACAATTTGTATGCCACTTGTCATTCATCTTGCCTGTATCAATAGTGGCAGTGTTCCCCATCAGCAGCATTGATCCTATCAAACCCAAGATAAGGTATATTTAAGGATGATATTTATCTATATGGAAGCCCTTTTCTTTCGCAATCGTTTTAAGGAAAAAGTGGTTGGTCAGCCATCCTAAAGCTACTAAGATTGCTCCCGGGATAGTTGCGATTCTAAAGAACACAAATTCCGGATAATGTTGTGCGACTTTGCTGATCCAGCAATGAGGAAATGGCGGCTCGTGTCCTTATACCTGTGAGATATAGTAGATGATAATAAGAG
>Ga0302268_1000905_pt1 | contig 17983 bp, 8 predicted proteins | sample III_Bog_E2_1_FD_194554 | JGI IMG/M metagenome (GOLD analysis project Ga0302268, IMG submission 194554) | Peat permafrost microbial communities from Stordalen Mire near Abisko, Sweden - III_Bog_E2_1 | ecosystem: Environmental > Terrestrial > Soil > Wetlands > Peat | place: Sweden: Abisko... | reverse complement strand
ACTTTAATCTTTGCAAATTATTCTTTTCGCAACTGAAGACGAGACCAAATAGACTAAAAAATGGGGTTGATCTTTTTTGCTTGAGCCTGAGCATCCATTTTAGAGAGAATATCTTTAAATGATGCTGAAAATAGCTCATTCTTTGGGTTAAAAATAGGTTAATTTTAATGTGCATGTCTTTTATCTTCTATAAATGCATCAAGTGATTAGTTACTAAAGACATTTTTTGGGTTCAGAAATTCATGCATGATGTGAAGCATCTATTTTTGATGGTTAAAGAAATAAGACAGCAGTCTCACCAAGGGTTCTTGAGTCCTCAGCAGCACCTCATTTGCTAAAATTTAGAGCAGAAAAAGAGGAAAAATAATGTTGTAGAGGTCAAACCTAGTCGAAACATCCATGATTTAGCCGGCTATCTTGAGTGCCTTTTGGATTAATCCCTCTTCGATAAACTTTATAAAAAAAATAGAATAAAGTTACCGTTTCATAATATTAAATTTTTCTTCTGCTGCCTGATTCATAAACTGGTTTCTCATGGTCTCAATAATATTTTACACTTATTATCCAAGCGATTTAAGCTCCATAACAATTTAGAAGACATGTTAGTAATCAACTTGATCAACCTCATTCTTGGTAAGCAAATTGATAACCTCAGTGACTTCTTCTACCCGGGGATAGTAAGTTTAAAAGAAAGGGTATCTCATTTTGTGTCCCTCTAAACTAAAAATATTAGCATATTCCTCTGAAAGTTCCAGAAACCTCCTCTTAATATTGTCAACCTTTAATAAGTCGCTTAATTTTTAGATATAGCTCTTATTCTAAAAATAGATTGGATTTTGATGCAGTCTTTTACGATAAAGATATATAACTATATTCTCTATTAGCTTTTATTGAATTTAAAACTCTATGCAAAGGTATTCATCAATTAGGAGTTATTTGCACAAAGTAATGAATTGCTCCTCTTACATCAGAATTATCATAAAACTTTTAAACACAAAACTGAGATGCTTATCAAGGTAGATACTGCTTTTTCGGTAGTTTATTTCAGCTAGAATTTTATAAGCGTATAGCTTTAGTTATGGAGAATTATTCAACTCCCGAACCTTGTTTCTTTCTATTTAGTATTTCATCATTTTATAGATGACTTCTTATCCTCGTTAAAGAATCTCTCGAATATTCATATTCACATTTATATTCTTAAGAATGGCTTCCTCGCCATGAATCTATTGAATGAACACTAAATTTTACAGTAGGGTAGATTATTATAAAGGGAAAGGAATATTTTATATGTAAGAAAGTACTTCACCGAGACCAGCCTCTTGCACATCTTTAGTTCCCACGAATACTTTCTCCATGATGGCTTTTACTATAATTTCAAATATTTTGTTATTTTTTCTATGAAAATCCTCTTTCTCATTATTGAATTTATTCAGAATGATCTTTAAATCTGCCCAAGATGACTGATCACGCTTGAAGAAGGTAAACATATTCTACAAAAAAAGGGATTCACCACCAACCACTGTATTTTCATAGATAGGCTTAATCTCTTTGAGGATAAAAACACCTTTTTTAGCTCTCTCTTTCTTGAAATATATTAAAAACAATTCATCCTCGTCAAGAGAGTAAAAATCAAAAACACTCATAAATGGTTGTTTTTATGATTCAAGGTATTTTCTAAAGTTATCATAAAGAGCCTAATAAAACCAAAATCGTCCTTTAAGATAGATTGGTAACAATGGGTAAGAGTTCTCTAAATGGATAATAATCTCTTTAAGTCTTTCGAGGCCTATTTTTTATCTTTAAGTGTATAGGATTTAATAGAGTTGTATAAACAAAATCTAAGGACTTACAGATGCTATTTTTTTATTGATATCTGAAATAGACTCTGCTAAGGCTCCGTGAGTGTGCCACTGATATACTTTAAAGAATTTGCAAGCGATAAACTCCTATATAATCTTTTTGTTGTCAAATGTTTTCAATTTTTACAGAATTACGTAATTGGAAGAGTTTCTTAAATCAACTTACAACCAAATACCACTCTTTAGATCTTCGATTTCACTTTTTGTTGGAACACAAGGCAAAATTTCAGGAAGAGCCTTTATAAGTTATAGAAATTGTTTTAGAAATGTGTTAATAATCTTTGGCAATATTTAGCAATATTGGAGACGATATATTACAGAAAATTCAGTCAGGAGAGCTCTTATTCGCAGTACAACATCTTTATTATCCAGGCAAAACTATGCAATATATTCAATTAATGCTTTTTGCAGCTCCATTCCAATCAGGTGATAGTAGTCTTGAATACTGACCATGATTTATGAAAGAGGCTGAGTAGGGTTTTGCTTTAACTTAATTTTCTTAAACATTTCGTATTTGCAAAGAAGAAAATGACAACTAGAATACTGCTTCACAGTTTAGAAACTACAGTCTGCATTTTCTACTTTTTTAAGAAGCATTTATAAACTTTTTTTCATTACTTTTTATAACTCACAGAGCCGTAGTGAAGTTTTCTTGAATTTATTACTGATTTCTTAGGCAATCACATCATAGTCTTAAGTAGAAATCAAAATTTAATAATCTTTATCTGTCGATCTGCTTGACCGACTCCAAAGCTATAAATAGGCCTCACTATGACTGTATCCTATTCTTTGGGCTATTTCAACTTTTTCCTCCATCATTTTTTTATCGATATTTTCTACCTGTGCCTCTGACTGAGGGTATATTACATTGATTTTGCTAAATCGATCAAGAGAATCACTTATTCCAAGCCAAAAGCAAAGCTCATTGTTCGCAGATTTTATTGATTGAAAAATAAAGACAAGACGATTTCCCAGCTCTTTCACATCAAAAAAAGTGGAGCCCTTGGGGCAGTCAACAGGGATAGAATCCAGGCACTCTACTGTAAATTTTTCATTCATTTCTTTTTAATCCAATTCATAATGAAAATAATCGAATCTTCCTCGATGAAATAAGAAAAAATGTGTATTTGATATGTATTTGATAAAGCTAGTCATTTTTGAAGTGTTAGTAGAAATACTGTCAAGGAAGTAGTTGTTTTTAACTGCGTACAACTCTCGTCCAATCTGTAGAATAAAGATGTCAGAACCGTGATAAAATATTTCAATTGTATTGAGATACCTTTCTGGGATTTAGCAGAAGACTTGAATATTGCCAAAAATCAAATCAACTTCACTTTTGAACTCGATTTGCATTTTGTAGAGGGAGGTCACTTTGTTACTTTATTTTTATCGAAAGAATATGCTGCAGTTATTTCCTTGATTTTATGGAACACAGATTAAGTCCAGATGTTCAGGCTGATTGTAAGGAAAGATCTGTTTCTTGGCGAGCTGACTGGTCTTAAAAGAAGTAGAAATTGTATGGGTGACAACTCTGTTTTTCAGGAAAATAAGAATGACTGTCTTTTTAAATAAGTACACTGATACTACTTCTTAAGAAAAAGACAATTTTTGTACCATAGTAGGGGGTTCATCAATTGCATCTGCACGAAATCGATAAACGTAAACTATCTTTGAGCAAACTACGAAGAAATTACAAACTAAATTATAGATCATCTACTTGCTGGCATCACAAATAAGCGAGTAATGACCTCATCTTAAGATATGCTCCACGAAGTTGATGTTGCAACAAAGTCATCTAAAATATCCGATAGGTCCAACAAGTTTAATTGGTACTAATTACCTATTAAGAGATGTTCATTGCTAAGCTTCTCTAAAAACTTCAAGCTAAAAGAAGATTCTTCGATTTATATTTTTTAAGATTCTTGTGTGGTGCTAATCTTTTTAGAGAAAAGATTGAGGAATCTCGAAGATTTATTTTTGAATTGCAAAGCTTTGGGATTGGTGAGCCGAAAACGCATTGGCACCAGATCTCTTACATTTCGAACTAATTTTTAATTTGGCTTTGCCTTACTCATATTCACTATTATATATAAATTAATAGCATACGTTCAAATCTTGCTATTGATAGACATAACAAGATTGTTCAAATATAACTTTGATTAATAGGTAAAGAAATATCATTTAAAATAATTTTGCTAGCAATTATTTGATTAATGAGACGCATTAACTAATAGATGGATTTATTTTATGCAATAAAATCTATTTTTTCATAATTTAGTGATTGCAATAATTACCATCATATAAAAGACAACTATAACTAAGTATACCATAAGCTATATCATACATCAATCTTCTGTGGGAAAGACTTGCCTCACATTTATATTTATTCTGTGTAACTCTAGATATTTTCTTACATGTTAAAGTTTGTTTGAAAAATTTTCCTATATCTCAAGTTAGACCTTTTCGAGTGGTAGATAGGTGTTCGAAATAATCCTTGGTACTCCATGATAGCATTTTCTGGCTTCCTGTCCCATGACTAAATTACTAAAAAATTACTGAAAAGATCACCTGAGTTGAGTCTCACAGGAATGGGCTTAATGTCTTTGGTAAGTCCTCCCATAACAAACACACAACTAAGTCCAAAAGAGAAAGAGTAAATAGGACTAATCTGATCATTCTCAGCATCATCAAGGTGTCCTGTCATATAATCCTTTTCCCCATAGTAATTAACGATGGCTGATTCGGGATGATAATTCTTTTTACTGTCGCACAGTTTATTATAGAGTCTATTTGCCCGTTAGCAAAGCTCATTGATGATATCAGGAATTATTGTTTTGAGCTTTGGATATTTGCGTTCAGTCCAATCGTATTGAAGTCCTACATTTGCCCATCTAATTTTATCATTAAAAAAATATCCTTTCTTTTACTGATATTATATCTTTTACTCAACTTTTTCCTCTTTTAAATTGATTGCTTCTTTATTTTCCTCCTATTTCTCAGGTTTATAGAGTTCTTCCCTACTATCCAAATTGGTCCTGTATGGTTTGTGACAGAAAGTATTGAGAGCATGGGCCGCTACTTCGTAAACAATTTAAGGAGAATTGAATTTTTTTACTAAAATACCGCCCTTTGGATAGGGGAGGTAAGCTATTTGATACCCATCAACAACATCGTAATGTTGTGGCTAATATAGAAAGCTGAAATCGGTTACCACGTTTTGATAGAATTTAAAATGCTTTTCCATCTCTTTAAAAGCTGTTAAGTTTTTGTATTATGGTTTGGTCTGATGTTTATTTTTTCTCTTGGCAGGTTGTTCCATCTTGTTAATTATTTCTTTTATAATTAAAGATAAATAAGCAAATGTCAATAAGATAGCAAATTCTTAATACTTGAACTATCACTTTGATTTGCAGAACTCAACAAACTCGTCTATAAATACAGGCCAGCCATCAGCCTCTTTAATGGAGTTTACATCACTAATCGTGGATGCGAACTAATAGATCATTTTCCACAAATCTAGGTGCACTTTGTGGGGTTTTTTTGTTACTTGCTATAAGTACGCTATAAACTGAGGATACAGATGCATCACCGGCTTCAAGTAGAATTTCCATAGTTGTTCTGCGATTTCGTAATCCAAGCTTAGTTCTTTTTTACCCAACATATAAAATCGATAAAGTTTATTATACATTGCTTCATATAGTTTATTGTTTGTTTGCAGTTCTTTTTCTAAACCTTGAATTAGTTTATAGAGCTGATTGGGATCGTTACATCTGATTAAAATGAAAAGTTACTTTGTATAATTAAATAATTTTATAAAGTGATGCTTTTCGATATGACCTGAAGTCTCCACCTCCATTATATTAAGTAAAATATGTCCAAGCACAACATTTTAGTCATTAATATGCATATATTTTTAATTGAATGCTGAAAAATTTTCTTAGTCCATATAGCGCACACTTGGGTTCTTTGGAGACACACCTAAATCTAACTATCTGTACTGCTAAGGCTCATAAAGAGTTAATCAATTTTATTATTTGACTGTAGTTTTTACACTTCAGGAGTAGCTCCTTAATCAAAAAAAATGTTGATAGCATTTTGAATATTCCATTTGGTGCGAGTCAGAAAGGAGATAGCCTGTTTTTATGAAGCATCTGTTGTACTCATGAAATCTTTGATGACCTGCTTTTGCTGTTTGTTTAGTGCTTACTTTTTCTGCATTAAGGTATTGTTACCATCAAAAATAAAGATCTTATTATTAGTTCTTGCAAATTTTATTTGCTTAATTGTATAGAGAGCAATGATAACCCCCAAAATTAGTTTATATTTATGAAGTATATTTCCTTATCTTTGTCCTCATAACTTAACTTTGATAATCTATTTTTATGATTATCAAAATTATATTTTAATTATTTGAAGAGATAGTCACATGAGTTATTTTACTCATAAGATAAATACCCTCGAAAAAATATATTTTACAGTGACCCATTTATTATTTTTTAATATTCAAAATACAAACTTAAAGAAGCGAATATCATTGATCAAGAGCGAAAAGATAGATGATGATTTCTCCAAGGCAGTTATTCCTTATGGGAAAAATTGAAAAAAGAATGCACCACTGAATTTTGACTATCTTTTAAGATATAGACACTTAATGCAACGCCAATAATGCCAATTACTAAAATAATAAGACAACAAACACTCAGACACCCACCTGAATCTTCTGCTTCTGACTCTACTTCTGGTGGTATTAGAGTTGATGTCTTTATTAATCTGACCTGCCGACTCATTTCATTTTCGCCGTACATATCTTCATACTCGATAAGAGTTAACTTTTTATCTAAATCATTTCGAAAGGGTTCTGCATTTGGGTAAATCTAATTCAATCCATATTATCTTTAGATTGTATTCGTATCATTATATCTGATACCTGCCTTGCTTTGGATGGCAAGTTGTTCAGGGTTGCTAAAGGTATTCCAATTTGTTACAGAAGGATACTGTTGAGAGTAGTAGCTGACTGGATAAGGAGAATTTTTATTATAGTTGTTAGTAGAATACAAATTTTCCTGAATAGGGTACTATTCTTTCATGGTTATGATTTAATTTATTTTGATATGCTAAATTATCAATATTTTATTAGGTTCAATTATAATAATTCGTCGTATTTCCTCAATTAATTGATTTATAGGATATTTATTTATAAAAAGACCTTTTTTTTCGAAGCATCTTTCAATGGATATATAATTAACACTACAAATAAACAGCAAATAAAAAGCGAAATTATAAAGCAGATAAATATCATGCGAGTTCAATTTTCTTTTAGAAAGGATAATATATTTAGGAAAGCAATTCCTACTAAAATGGCAAGTGAATTTGCAGATCCGAGATCTTAGCAGGTTTTTTTATTTTTAATCGAGCTAGATCACCTTCCGTCCAGTCGTAACGTCCGTCCGCTTCGATATCTTTTTCAGCCATTATTTTCTTCAAGGCTCGAGTATAGAGGTAGTAGTTAGGTTTACTTTAAAATTACATATTTCTGCATTAATGTAGCATTTAGTTAAACTATTCACATACTCCCTCACATATTTACTCTATCTTTGTTTCATAAACTTTAGATGTAAACTTGTTGAGTATTTGTTTATACTTCTCCTCAGCTTTTTAAAGGGATTTATTGAATGATAGTGTTTATTAATTTGTTTCTTCTTTACTCATGCTAGTATCCTTCTGACAATAATAAAAGTCTCTACTTTTTTATTGAGACTACAGTTTTTCGAAAAGGAAACTCCAAGGAAGAGATCCTTTTAATAAATAAACTAGCATAAGGATGGTAGATTCAATATCATCTCTCCGACTGGCTTCATACCCCTGTATCCTATCAAAAGATAAAAATTAATGTATTTTAACCTTACTTTTTGTAAACTACTTTTTGATGTGCTTTCCCTTTTTAAAATAGGCAAGTCCATCAATAAAATCATTTAAATATAACACTTTACTCTTACGGCCCACTCCAAATTGTAGGCAGTTGAGTTTTAAATTCCCGTGAACGTAGCCTTTATCATGATAACAATGAAGAATATTGAAAATACCTATGCCTAACTGACAAACCGTCTTCAATGTAAATTTGCCCCCTTGCTAAGCCAATAACTTTTAGATAGTCATTCCTAGTCTCTCAAGAATAATCATTGACATACCGATAGAATCATCCTTTCCAGCCCTAAATAATCTTAAAAATACCAATTAAGGAAAGGAATACCAGGATGGCCTTGGCATGTTTGTAAAAACTTGCCTTCATAAAGAATGTTGCGAATATTGTTTTTCTTAGTAGCTTCTACAGAGATGCTAAATTGTAGTTTGGCGACACATAGCTACCCATCAAGAGTATTCTTCACCAACCATATTTCTTTCCGATCAGTTTTATTGATGAGTTTAATTTTGCGATAGAACTCCCTAATCATATCAGTCTACATTTTAAAAATAGCAATGCTCTGTATTAAAAAAATATTTGATAAGCTCAGTTGATGATTTCGTTCAGTAAGCTATGAAAGGTACCTAAAAGTATACTTTTTCGATGCTTTTAAAGTCTTAATATTGCAATTGATAAAATTTAAATTAAATTTTCAGCGTGATAAATCATTAAGAGTAGTTATTGGCATTATATATGTTGTTATAAAATTTATTAATTTGAAACTGTAAATATAATTATAATTAAATTTATGGAGCTTATATATAATTAATGTACATTTATTAATTAGCATTTTTTGTTTTTTACATATTCTAAAGTTTTTCGAGTAATTATGATTAAATTATTGATTTAATGATATGAACATTTTTCCTATATTTTTGAAAGATGCTGATAGAAAATAATTAAATATTGAAGATGATCTATTTAACCTCTAATTTCAATAAAAAGTAGGCTTTTGTCACGATATTTATGCGAATTATGAAATGGTTTGATTTGATAATTTATGATTAGGCAAGCATATGAAGTTTGCTATTGATAAGGAAATATATACATTCTGTAAAAAATATAAAGATAAAGGCAATCAATAAAGTTACAAATCTAATAAATAAGATAAATATATGAGATGAATTAACATTCCCTGATATCTAAAGATTAAATTATTATTAATATGGATTGGAATAAAATATGTACTATACTCCCCTTCCGTATTTTAACAATAAGCTAAAGAATATCATTTATTTTAAGAAATGTTCATAAATGTTGATCGATAAACAGTATATTTCAGAAAGGAAAACTAATTTTAATTAATCTTTTAGATTATTAGTTCAGTAAATAAAAGATTTTATTAATGTTGAAGTAAAATGTTAAATCTTCACAAATATGGTAAAGAAATACAATTTATATTGATATTTGAATTATTATGAATGATAATCAGCATGATGATTAATCATAACTCTATTTAATATCATTATATAGATTAATTTACATTGTATTCCTTAAAATGATAATTCTGGAACCTATAAATAAGGAAGATTCAATATCCGAACCCTAACCGTAGTCCTAAAATAGCACAGAAAAAAAGGAATGCATTAGTTCTCTTTCTAAGTATTACCCTGAGTATCTCAAATATATGAACTAAGATTTTCACGATTAAACATCGGAAGTCAAGGACCGATTAAAATAATTGTATAAGCTTAAAACAAAAATAAGTCCAATGATACGGAATTAATTTTAAAATTTTAACTTTAAAGTACGTGAAGAAAGCATCAGTTAATAAATAGTGATTCTTGATGTGGAATTTGGATTCTTTCATATGGTGATAAATGTATTAATTTTGGATTAAAAAAGCCCAGCTCATAGTTTAAATTAGTGTGAGAGTCAAGGAACTTTTGCTACCATTTACATGACATAACTATTTGGAAAAAAAACGGCAATCAAATGCCATAAACATAAATAAGGAACTTTTTAGTAAAGATTTCGGAGTGTAGTCTCAGAGTATTTTTTGCTTATCCTAGCTTCTCAACTATAGGCTGGCCCATTTCTTAATAAATAATGTGGATTTGATATTATTATATATAGTCATGGTAAAGACAGTTGTATAGAGTTTTCAATGGAATAATGCTTGCCATTAAATAGAAGTAATTTAGAAAGAAATTAGCTGGAACGACATTAAAGTAATTTAAAAATGGCATTAAATAAACTTCATTTCTTTCACATTATTCATTTCGATATCAAACCCTAAAATATTTGTTTTAGTCCAACTTATGATCAAGTAGTATTCATCGATTTTGGAACTTCAGAGATAGTATAGGAGAACCTTGGATATAAGACTGATATTTAATAATTTAAAGGAACTATAGCCTATAGTAGTGCATAAATGCTTCAAGTTTATTATAGCCGCAGACCAGGGATGGTCGATGCCTATTACAATGATATAATTGGTCTAAGAAAATCAATAAATAAAAAAATGGCAAACAGCTAAAAATTTGAAAACAATAATTACAAAGGGGAGTTTATATGTGACAAAACAAAAGATTACATAATGATTTTAATGAAATTCTATCTTTTCTGCGAAATCAGCTAATCAAAAAACGGATACAATTTGTTCATAAAATACAAATCATACATCTTAGCCAATCACATCTACGATCTTTTTTCAATAATTAAAAAAAGACCCTATTCTTTCTCAGCCGTAAATATTTACAAAACAATATTTTAATCAATTTCTATAAAAGGTAAAATAGAATACTAAGATGAGATTAGTTCTTATTTTGTTGCTAACTTTTACGGGTTAAAGAATAAGAAATAAGAAAATCTATAGATACTCAGGATTAAGAAGTAAATTATTAGCAGTAGCAGTATCACTACTTCGAAGAAAGTGTTTTAGACCATTTAAACTTTATCAAATATTTAGGGTGTATCTAAACTTAATCAATAAATATATTTTGTAAACTTAGCTCGTAATCTCAGAGTTGATGATATGAGTTGTTCGTTTTAAGACAAAATATATATTTCTACAATTTTTATCTAGAAATATCTTAATATGGAAAAAAACAGCTTTGATTATTATCTTTAAAAAAGCATAGAATATCTATTTGATTATTCTTTTTCAGGATAGTTTACAGCTGCTAAGGAGCAGATTTTATAGGCTGTTATCACATCAGTTATAATATATTAAATTAAAACTGAACAAGAGATACTGAGTTCTTTTCTCTTTCTTTTATCGGCTGACTGTGATCTATAGTGGAAGGAAAAAATAGTATTTCGATACCTTACGGCAATTAAATGGACAAAGCAAAAACATAAAACAAATTACGACGGTTAAAAAATGGAATATTTATTGTGGAGTTCGACTGAACAATTTGTCAATGCAAATTAAAATACAGAATAATTGTCTATACTAAAATTTTTAGTTAAAAAAAAGTCATAACCTTCCTCAAACTAATTGCTGCGAATGAATAAGTGGAAGATGTACAAAGATAGAATTATCTTTAGCCCCTTTTTACTTGAAGTAGAAATATTTATCCTTTATTTAAGTTTTTCAACAACAAAATAATACATGATGGGCTCAATGAAGGATAAATTGAATTTTATTGAAAGTCTAATTCTCTAAAATAAATTTTACCTCAAAAATAAGTTTTCCTTTATCCTGTTTTATTTAATCAAGCATTCTCATGCTAACCATTTAATATTAAAGTACAAATAACTCATCAAATTATATAAAAAGATGTTCCGCCACTTTAAATTCTATCGAGATTTTAAAATAGTTATTGAAGATAAATTGTTTCAAATGATGAATGGTTAGCCTAAAAATGTTAAAAGATTTATTGAATAAAGTTTGATACTTTTAAAATAATCGCAACCTTCATAAATAATCAAATACAAAATATTGTACTTAAAAAATTTTATACGTTTCAATATTTAGGATTTATCAATTTTGGAACTACTCAAATTCAATGGAGCATCTTTACAACAAACCTTATCCCCAAAAATTTAAAATAATCATACTTATGATTTTTTCCATAAGGGGCACCGATTAAATATATATATTAGAGCACATATCGATCAAACTTTAAGCTATTTTTTTATTGCCAGAAAATTTACCAGGAATTATTATGCTAAATAGACATTAAACAAATAGTTCATTCAATGTGTTCAAAAATTGTATGAGTATTGCTTATAAAAAATATCGATTATTAAATGCTTTAAATGTAAAATATTATCGTTAATCGAGATAAATAGAGCATACCTCATTAATTTATGCCTCAATAAAAATTAGAAAAATGCTCTTGATCTTTAGACTGCTCTCTTGACTGTTGTCGTCAAGAATTCAGAATTAAAAAAAATTAAACTCTAAATTTGTGAATCAATTGGAAAATTTGGCTTGAATACATCTTCATAAGTCTTGCTTATTCACGAATATTTGAAATTAACGTCCAATGTTAGACAGTACTTATAGATAGATTTTATTAGCATTTTATCTCATGTTTATATTGAGCTTTATAGGAGAGGTGACTTTCTTTAAATTTGTGAACTCATCCAAAAGTTAACATAGTTCTTGTAAAGTAATTATAATCTACTTGGTATCATAAATTACATCCACTCTCTAAAATGTATCATCATTTATGTACAATTAAATAAATAGTCATAATATTTTTTCAACGCAAATTTAGAAATAATTTAAAAATGGAAAAAATTTAAAAATCCTTTTTTAGCTCTCTACTTTTGTAATATTTTAAAAACCAGATCTTAACCCCTGTTTCACGGCTTTATTCATTCTTATATAGCATTTTCCCTGAGTATTATTGACCCCTATAGTCGCAAATATATTTTAACCAACTATTACTTAGAAATTATTAATAATTTCGAGCTCATATCTCGTAGAAAATATCATTTCTTAAATAAAATGCATTATAAACACAAAGAATAATATTCATCCATTAATACATATCTTAGGCAACTTGGATAGAATATAACGAATAATAAACACCAAATAGAAAGTAATAAAAGATATTTAATGTATAAAAAGTGTTTAATCAGATATCACCAAAATATAGGAAATTTATTAGAATGAAATACCCAACAATTTGATATTTTAATAAAATTGCTTTTTTTCACTTCAATAAACTTTAATATAGTTTTAATTATTTTCTTACAATAGTGACTGATTGGTTTGTGTCAAATTACCTGTTTGAATATAACCATCTTAAAGAGCCTTACAATTGTCTATACATAGTTCTTAATTATTTGTTATTGTAAGTAAATATTAAAAATAATATCTTAAGAAAATTTATGTCTTTCTCTCTTAGTTAAGAATCTCCATTGGTTTAAATATAATTTATTATACTAATAGATGGACTACACCACAAAAGATTAAATCTTTTAAAATTAGGAAAATACTAAGACCATCAAATTAATTAATACATTTTTCTTAATTGAAAATATTTTGTAAATATTTATAAACGATAAACATTATCATTATCTGATAAATATTTAATCACTCAATTATTTAAATTTAAGAAGGTTACTTTATTAATAACCCAATTCATTTTAATCATTTGATCAACTGAGGATTCCCGAGCCATATATTTCTTAGTCCTTTAACTCGCTATTGACTCGTCATTGTGGAGATAATAGAAAAATTTTATAAATATTCTTGATTTTCAATGTAAAAAGCTTAATTTTGCATTCTATTTTTGTAATCCCTCATCGTAGATAAGTATTTATAATTTCCTTTTTATAACTTCTTTTCTTTGTTTTAGGATTATGGCATTTGATCTAATTTACCATATGTACCAAGCATATATATGCATGTTTCTAGGTACAAAAAATCAATCACTGTAATATTATTGAAGATATATTGAGGATTTTTCCTTTGCTCAATATATCGACATATTTATCGTATATACCCTGAAGAATTCATAATTGACTCAAAAGAAGATGTTAGGCTACTATTGATAAATTATTCAGTGGAGTTAGCTGCTAAGTCCGACACGCGGAAGAGTTATACCATAGATTGGGGCTGCTTGCAGTAGTAAATTTATAGAGTTTCCAAGACTCTCGCCTGACTATGACCACTGGTACCTTTTAAAAGATATTTGCGCCCAGCAAGTCCTCGCGCATGCTGATGCGACAGAGGTAGTTCATTATGGAGAAGGCTTAGTATATGAGCAAGTCATCGTGGACCAGTAAGGGAAGCTTCAAGCGGTCGATCTTCAGCCCTCTCAGTTTATCTAAGATGGAAGCGGATATCTGTTTCCTTTGTTCCTCTATAAACTAGAGATGTATTTCCACAAAAGGCAGTCGCAGATAGCAGAGTAGGTTCCGGATTGGCTGAAGTTGTCCTCTAAATCGATAGTAGATGAGCACCAGGACATCGGATTAAGCATCCATATTATGTATTATTAATAATAAAAGCGATTTTTAAAAAAATTACGATAATGAAATTATACTGTAATTCATTTAAAGATTAAGAATTCCTTACTTGTCTTTAAATTTTTTGAATTTTTTTTAATGCGATCATATTTATAATAAGTTTCATTTTTGGAATTAGATGAGTATTTGGTCTTATTTAACTTTTTAAAATTACAAATTTAAAGCACAATTGAACAACCAGCAGAAAATAGATATTTTCATTAAATATCGATGAAAGATCATTATATAGAATTTATGAGTTCAACTTCATCTCCAGGATTACACAAATTTACGCAAGGCACGTAACAGTCATCAAAGGGAGGCTAAATCGCATTCAATACAAATTTTGGGACCCCTGATTTGTTACTTTAGAAAGTAATCGTTTTTTACTTATTGTCATATTCAATAAAAACAGTATCTCCTTCTCCAAAAGAAAAACTTTTACAGGACGAATTGCACTCTGGCTGTGAGTGTGACCAACTATATCCATTTGCTGAAATTAAATAACTTCCATGATAGGGGATTGTATAGTTGAATTTGTACCCACCTTTAATTATAGCTTGTTTTAGACAAATCCCCACACCAACCCACCCCTTAAGTTTATTAAGCTTAAATTTAACTCTGATGTTTCCTCCTATTTCACTTGATTGCTCTGGTTACAAAAGTGCAAACCTTTAACCATTACTCATTGATCCACTTTGGGAAGCAACATTATCTTTAATTATAATTTTGCTGGAACGAAGCTCACTCCATTTATAATTGACTTTGGTAAAGGGTTTATTAATAGTAAGAAAGTAGCTTTTTGCTTTGGAAATTTGTACTTAGTGATTAAATTTATTCAAGCATTGCCGTACTTGACTTATTTTAAAATTGGTATCAGAAATGTAATGCTTAAGAGCTTGGGGAAGCGAAAATTGTTTGTACGTTTGCAAATTCTACAGAAATGAAGATAGTTGGAATGCATCAGCTATTTCAGAAGTCAATCGAAGGATAGATTTTTAGATAAATTTTGGATCTTTGTAGCGGTATGCTTCTAACAATTTGTTGGCTATCTGATTGAAATAGAATTCTATACTGCTTTCAAGTTATAAAATTTGATGATCTATGGACGACCTCATTTCTTATAACTGTTCTTTGATATGCTAATGAGTGACATTCAGTTGCTAACTTGCTTGCAATAACTATGAAAAACTTTACTATTCTGTTTTTAGAGTGACCTCTTTGAGATATTGCTTCAATGGAATTGTTGAATGGTTTGGATGAGTTTCCTCGCAGAGTGGACAAATTAGCATCTTATTGCAACAGCCTTTCTAAAGGCAAACAATTGATAACTCTTCTTTATGAATAATACATTTAAAGTAGTCCATGTTTTCGAGAATGGTTTAGATTTGCATTTGCGCACTTATTATTCTTGAGTAAATTAATTTAAAAAGGATTTAGTAACCTAACAACTATTCCTTATTTTTGCGCAGAATATTGAATGAGAAGCAAACGGCCTATCCTTTAGGGAAAGGATTTATTTACTGTTTTTAAAATTAGAAAGATACTAATTGGATATGCACTGCCAACAAAATAATAGAGGAAGTTTAATCTTAATTTATTTACATCATCAAAATTTTCTCAGATTGTTCATTCCTTAACCGGCCTGCCGAAGCTCTTCAGCGCAGATTACCTTAAAGGCAGTTCCTCTCTGTTGAGCATCTTGAATGATGTTTTTCCAAATTTTATTTAATTGCAAACGCTCGAGATCGCCCACTACCACACACACTTTCCTCGCCCTTGATAAAGCCACATTCAGCCTGCGCCCATCTCCTACAAATCCGATAGTTCTTTTTTTATTCTCTCTTTTTTCATTTCCTGCCCATTGGGCTCTCACTGCACTAAAGACGATGACCTATTTTTCTCTCCCTTGAAACGAATCAATTGTTCTAATCTCACAGTTAGATCCCAACTTTTGATTGGTGAGCCATTTTACCTGTGCACTATATGGTGACAAAACTCCAATATCTTTGTGGGTTTTACTCAACCAACTTACAAGTACCTTCACACACTAGGCTTCCACCGGGTTGTAATAAGATTGTTCAGCAAATATTTAGGAGCTTCCCTCAACATGCAGCATAAAAAAGGGGCTAGGAACATCTTTAGGCTATGAACACATTTCATCACCATTTTCGAGTTGGCCTGAGTAAAAGGCTTTGCCAACTACATAACTGATATCCGGATGCATACGATATTGTATCTTCAGTAGATTCACTGGATAGCCTGCTCTCATCAGTCTTTCAAATAAACTTTGGTCATAGTGACGTTAAAGGCATATCGAACTGAATACGGTTGCTGGAAGTTGTTTAGGATCTCCAATCAAAATCAATCGACGGCAGCTATAGAGAATAGGAATTAGTGAGGATATTTCCACTGCTTGTCCTGCTTCGTCTATAACAACTGTATCAAATTATAGTTCTGCATTTTCTAGTACTCCGCTGGCTGCTGATGATAGAGTAGCAAATACAAGCCTACTTTCGCGCAGTATTTTTTTTTTTGCAGTCAAAGGATCAGCTTGCTCGCTTTTTTTAAGTTTAAGAACTTGTGCATCAATACTGTATTGTTGTAGGGATTAATGATAGTTCTCACCCACTCTCACAAAAGTTGGCAGATAAGGTTTCCCACTGCCATCTAGAAGCTTTTACTTGACTAACTTTCGAATTACTTCATCAACTGAAGCATTTGAAGGTCCACATACCAGCACTCTCACAGGGGCACTAACCTCTTCTCGATGACTGAAGAGAGGGATCTGGCGAGTTGCTTTAGGATAAATTTTTGTGAGTGCAAGCGGTTAGTTTTAATTTTATACAAATGGCTCATCCCGCCAATCAGAGTATTGAGGTTTCATCCAAGGGTTTAGATCAACGTTGTTGATTAATTACTTCTCTGAAGTTTTCCACCTCAATAGCAATGGCAGTTATTCATCCTATTCTCGATTTATTGAAGACTGCAGAAGCACACTTAGAGTGCCAAGAACAGTTTTTGTTTTTCCCGTCCCTGGCGGACCTTGTACCAAAGTTACTCCCTAATGTTTAAGACTCGCAGTCAAGGCTTTGTATTGGGAGTCATTATAACTTGCTTTAAGTTTGTCATCAAGGCTTTTAGGAATACTGAAATTTTTACAAGAACTAAAACGATGTTATTGCGGATTCAGCAACACTTATCGAAGACAAGGTTGAATGGAAGAAAATCTGGAGAGAGCCTTATACTCGCGTTCGACTGTAGTAAGCGAGCAAAGAGTCTGCAGAAACCAAATTTTACTCGTTATGAGCAAATCATTACTGTTGTTTTAAACATCCCCTCCATGAGAAAAGATGACTCTTACGTAAAGGTTATTTTCTGATTTATAAACAACTCCTATTAAATGAGGATAATTGTTGTCATCAGGTAAGACCTTTTGAGGAGATAAGAGAATGAGACACCCTGATGAGTATGATACTTTAGATTCACGGGTTCGTCGAAACTCCATTATTTTGAATATCCCCAACTCGCAATAACTTAATAGTTAGAATTGTTAGGGGCTTGTACTTTCAGTGGTGCAGCTGCTAGTGATATATCCTTTGACTTCTTCTATAAATAGAGGGCGCCAAAATTGAAGATATGTCTCTGATGTAGCAAAATGCGTGGGTGCATGCTGTTTATCAGCGCCAAGTGTGAGATCATCAAGTTCCGGGTTCGCTTTGATGGAACGGTGAGGATCAAGATCTCGAAA
>Ga0302268_1000898_pt1 | contig 18084 bp, 7 predicted proteins | sample III_Bog_E2_1_FD_194554 | JGI IMG/M metagenome (GOLD analysis project Ga0302268, IMG submission 194554) | Peat permafrost microbial communities from Stordalen Mire near Abisko, Sweden - III_Bog_E2_1 | ecosystem: Environmental > Terrestrial > Soil > Wetlands > Peat | place: Sweden: Abisko... | reverse complement strand
GAGTCAGAATTGCAAGCTAATTAAAAATTCATTGAGTTTAAGCCCACTAGAGTAGGTTTTCGCTCGATTAAAAACTATTCTCTCCAAAGCATTGCATCAGACATTAGTGTTTTTGATGAGCTACGCAATCCTCAACGTATCAAACATTCCCATTTACTGGTTTTTGAAGAGTATTTGATTATATTTCAACGGCCAAATTTGGTTCTAATTGTCGAAGAATAGGCGAATGGCTTTGCAATTAAAAATAGGTATATATTAACAAATATCGATACTTTTGATCAGCTAAATCTTTATAAAATGGGAAAAAAAGGTCTACTTACAATTTACAACAAAAAGTACATCTATTTGCTTGGCCCAGTTAATTATAAGATTTATACATTACGATAACCATCTACAATCACTTATTTACAATAATCTAAGTCAAATGGATAGTTTTTTGCTATTTAATTTATGAAGGGGCTCAGCTTATACCAATTTTTAACTGATTAAAAGGAAGCTCGCCTTACTAAGCGTTATGATGGCGCTAGTGTGGGATTAAGCAACAAATTCAAATATATAACTGATGTCAGCATTAAATTTTATGAGACCGAGGGACTTATATATGTCTTAGACTTTTAGATTGGCCTGGTTTAGTTGAATATGACTTATTTAGCTCCAAAAGCAAAAGTGATAATTAGCCATAAAATGTGTGAATCCTTTGATAGTATAAAAAGATAGCATTTTGTTCTTCTATGCCAGAATCAAGGTTTTAGTACAGTCATAAGAACTTATCTAGAGTATGATTCGAAGCACAAATAGATGCGCTATCGAAAGTTACAACCAATCTTCTTGGGAAGTTACCTCAGGCACATTAAAGCAACTTATTCATACTATCTGATATACTCTTTCAGCAAAATGTATATCAGTTGGAACACACGTAAATATGGGTCTCCATAATCTTTGGCACCGACCAGCCAGATTAATTTTCAGCAGCTATAATAATTGTTCCTGTATTAATAAAATGAAGAACATTTTTTGTTTACGATTGAGAAAGGAATTTTGCACAAGTACCAACTTAGTGAGGAAAAAGCTCAGCTAACTCTAAAATCCGATATTCCTATAGTTAAAATTTTAAAATTATACTTATATGGAAACTGTGAAGATCTGTCAATCGACTAAATATAAAGTGAAAAGGCGCAGACCTGCAAAATATCAAAAAATATTCTCCTGAAAGTAACTGAATAGGACTAACCTCGATAATATTTCAGCATTAATGCAAGTATCATAGTCATCCTCATCACTGTCTTTCTGTTGATGATTTGGATTTGTCTAAAAAAATACAAGGGCTTATAAAGATAAGCGCGGCGAGTAATGGAAAATTATCACAAATCCAAAATGAACAGCCAAAAGTATGCCATTTGATATTCTTGAATTACTTTAATTAAGGAAGGGAATTAAATTATTAAGGATAATTAATTGTAAATAATTATATTGCAGTATGCAGACCATAGATTGATAAAGCCCTTTTGCACTGAGAAGAAACATTAGAATTGTGATGTCTAAACTTTTAAGAGACTTTTTTAATGTTTCTTCATTGAGAGGATATGGAAATTCTCAAAATAAAATTTATACAATGGAATGATAGTGCTCGGAATATGCGCACAGAATATATAAGCACAATATAGGAAATTTTGCTCAGTAGATCGAACACAAAGTTGTAACTGCTTATCCGTCCTCCTCGATAATCATGAAAAGTTTATATATGGAATTATTTTGAGTTTTTAAAGGTTGCCGGCAATCCATATTCGAGGAGCAGTAAAGCAAATCTCACTCTGCTCACCCTAATATTCATTAAAATATTTAATCAAATTTGCTGTATAGTTTATGACCTAAATTTATGGCGGTCCTCGATAAATTAGAAATAATTAATATTACAATTTTCTTTCAGAACTAATGCAAGATAATATCACTTGAAGGCTATAATCGATAGTAATATCTCTTTACGGTTACATTAAGATATTAGTTCAATTAAAGGTAAATTCTTGGCTTGTGAATATAGCTTCAAATTAATTGTCTATGAAATGTAATGCTTGATACTTAATATATTAGGCTAATAAACATTTTAAATATGAATATGAATATTGAATTTTAAGAAGATCAGATAACTTATTATACATGTATATAACAATCATTAGAATTGCATAGATTAAACTCCTTTTTGCCATTTGGCGATTATCTAACAAGGCTTTTTTTATTATGTTTTCTTTTTGTTTATTAATGTACAATAATTCATGAACTTTATTCTTATAAATTATAAAAATGAATCATTAGTAAGAAATAGGAATCAAAGCATCAAAGGGTTTATAACTCATCATTTTTGGAATATTTATGTGATGCTTTTTATAATTTAGTTGTTTAAAGTGACTATTTTAGCAATTATAAAAATGGAATGACTTATATCCAGCCATTCGATAGAATCCTGTATCTCAATTTCATAAACTACATTGCCTATCAATTATAAAGGATGATAATATATTTCACTAATTGCAATATCATAGCAGTCTTACTTTTAATTGAAGTTTTATTGACATTTTCCATCATCAAATAGCATTAATGTTTATTTTGTCAATACTAAGCAAATTTGAAAATGGAGTAACTTATTCCTTTTATTGATAAATTATAATATCGTTATTTGATGCCATCTCTCAATCAACCCGATCGTACAGTCTACCCAACTCAGCACACGAGAATTTGCTTGTAATAGAGGATCATTGCTTTGAAACTAACACCATAACCAAGTATACAAAGGGGAACTTTCTGGGGAAGGGTGGATTCGCTCGATGCTACGAACTCATCTCGGATCAGACCAAGGAAGTGCTGGCTGTAAAGATCATCCAGAAGTCCAGCCTCATCAAGCAACGCTCCAAACTCAAAGTATTTAATATTCGATGCAGTTAATGAGTGAGATTAAGATACACCAAAGTCTCAGTCACAATAATATTGTCAAATTCCGACACAACTTTGAGGACAATCTCAATGTGTATATCGTACTTGAACTCTGCACGAACAAAGTAGCTCCTTCTAACTTAGACATTAAATGATCTCATTAAACGTAAGCGCAGATTCGTGGAAAGTGAGGTCAAATTTTTCATGCTCCAACTGCTTGAGGGGCTGGAATATTTACATTCACAAAAGATTATCCACAGGGACTTAAAGTTGGGCAATCTGTTTCTCAATGAGAACACGAATATAAAAATTGGAGATTTCGGACTGGCTACTAAAATAGATTTTTTCGGAGAGAAGAAGAAAACCATTTGCGGTACCCCCAACTATATTGCGCCTGAAATCTTAGAATCTAAAGGACATAGCTATGAAGTAGATGTATGGAGTTTCGGAGTAATTGTTTACACATTAGCCTATGGGCGTCCTCCTTTCTAGTCGAAAGATGTTAAAGAAACCTATAAAAGAATCAAATAATGTAACTTCTCTTTTCCCGAGACTGTAACTGTCTCTCCTCAGTTCAAGGCTTTAGTAAGTAGTATACTGCAAAAATAGCCTCATAAGCGACCCACTCTTCGGTAGCTAAAGGCGTTCGATTTTTTTTCAGCTAGTAACCTCACAAGACAACCCTCTATCTCCTTCAAAGCTCAGCGTCCTCTTTCTGCTAATAAATAAGATCGATAATTGTAAATAATTTTTTATGCAGAAGCGATAATGGAAAACTTTATACTAACAACGATATCGTATTGCATTTTTTATTTAGGGAAATTCCAAAGATGCATGTCAGAAGAGTCAGGACAAATTTATCGCTACTGATCGCACCAACTCAATTCACAAGGCTGTAAGAGAAGTCGGAAGAGATATGGGTAGAGCTCGCAGCCAGATGATACTGAAGGATATTAGCCCTAACACAGATAAATCTAAAAAATCCGTGGATTTGCCTGAATCTCCCTGCATTTCCGTAAAAAAATGGATTGATTACTCATCCAAATATGGAATCGGCTATACCTTGAGTAATGGTATGATTGGAGTTTATTTCAACGACTCCACTAAAATCTTGTCTCATTGTGATGATCAATTCTACTACATAGAAAGGATTGAACGTGAAGATATCACCAAAAAATATGGTTTTAGATAGCATCCATATGAGTTAAAGAAGAAAGTTAGCTTATTTAATCACTTTAAAGGTTATCTCCAGACAGAAGGAGAAAACCGTAGCAGTACCCAACGTCCAAGTGAAATGGATGAAAAGAAATTGGTGTATGTAAGAAGATGGTTTCGTTCAAAACATGCAGTAATTTTCCGGTTGAGCAACAAGTCAGTGCAAGTGATTTTTATTGATCAGTCCTAACTACTGATAAACTCGCTTAGTAAACATGTAGTCTACATGAACAAGCATAAGGAAAGATGTTAATATGCTCTGGGCGATATAATGCAGAGCGAGAATCGCGAACTAATAAAAAGGTACAAATGTATCTATGTAGATTTGAGTACACCAAATAAGTGCTGAACTAGATGGCTAACATTTACGAAAACAAAAAGATCTGTAACTGATTTGTACTGCATCTTTAATAAAATATCACTCGGTATGCGGGTGAGTGTTTTTATTGATAAAAAATGTGATATTAACAACTAATTCTTCATTTTACTGGATTTTAAATGTATTTTTATTGTCTTAATCCAAAGACAGAACTTTATAAAACCTCAATGAATTATCGGATTAAGGCAAAGAAGTTAGTCATTTGATATAACAGCTATATTTATCCACACTAAATTCGAAAAGATACACTATATTGTTTATCATTTTTTGAAAGAGAAGCATCATAATAATCTATCTGTCATGATCTATTTTTTCATAGTTATAATGATAGAAAAAAAATTAACTTTTTTGAATAGTCAAAGCAAAAGCAATTATTTTTAATGAAATTAATTGACAGCTGATCTAAAGTGATGAATTATATTTAGCAAGAACTGGATTATTTCCATCTGGCAACTGTCAAATATAGGAGGGTTTCTTAATGGTAACATTATATTAAATTACTTAATAATCCATTTTGCCAATATTATTTAGCCCTTGGAAGAAATTTAAATCCCTTGGTCGGTAGATATATCCATTTTTTTATATTCTATTTCAAATATATATTTATTCTTCTATACAACCAACATATGATCTTGCGTAATGCTTAAAATCGAAGCGGCTTAAAGTCCTCTTGCGCCATTCACCAATAAATGGAACCCTAATACCTGCCATGCTACGAAAATGAGGCAGATGTAGTCACCTACTAAACCCACAGCATGAAGATGGACCTCAAGAAAGAAGAGGAAAACCATCTTTTTTCTAAAGTACTCAACTTTATAATACAATTTCTTCAGGATCGTATAATGCAGGCTGAAATTCAGCAGCATATGAGCAAATATTGTAAATCAGGTTCAGGTATTTCCAGCGAAGGAAAAAACTAAAAACAACTGTCTTTCAAAAAGATGACCTTTGGCTCTAAGATTTGTTTTGATGCTGAGGTCGTGCGCCAATAAGAACCTGAAGGAAGAGCAGTTAGAGGAAACAATAAGAAGATATCTATCTTTGTCATGGAGGAAGAATATCCAGCCGAAGGAGATTTTGAAAGCGATTAGATTATATCTGAATCATCAGTGCGCACAATTCGCTCAATTTAAATTCCTCATATGGAAATGAACTTATAAACAATCGCTATCATATACGATACACCTCAACCCTTCCTTATTAATCTATCTCTATGTCTGTTCATCCGATACTGCTTATCAACTAGACGCAAGGTGCGCTTACAGGAGAGCTCTTGGGTGCTGTGTGTTGCCACAGTAGTGGCTTATAAGCTGTATTATGACTAGGAGGTTGAGGGCTTGCTTGACTGTTTTATGAATATTATGAAAGTGAGCAAAAAGGACCTAGTAGATTTGTAGCGGTGTTTTCTTGAAGAGATTGACTACAATACAGTGATCCGCAACTACGATTACTACTTCATACTTGCCAGATTCATTGGCATGCCTATTCAAGAGGAGCAATGATTTTACTCAATGATGTGATTCTCATTTAAAAAATAACGTTATTGATATAAAACAGATTTAATGATGAATATCTTAATAGATAAATAAATTTGTCTAAGACATTATTCTTGATTCCACTATTTCATAACTTTTTAATATAAGAAAATAGTTACCATATATTTAGTATTTCAAACAATCATTATCGGTGGGTTTTAGAATTTGCGAGAATCATCATTAAGCTGGCTAGCCGTAAAGGAACGCTGGTTTTCATGCTTATTACTCCTTAATTATCAGGAAATTGCACTAGATAAATATGATTAATACTTCTTCTGACTTATCAGATGATTACGCTGAGTAACTAAAGTATTACAGCTGATTCTTTATATTTTATACGCTTCGTTATCTAAATTTTACTTCTAATTTTTTAATAAGTTACTCAAAGGTTTTGCAACCTCTATAAAATTTTGTGTTACTGCTGATTTTTCCTACCTTTACGCTGAATAAGTAGACTAATACTGCTGAAGTTTTTTAACATTTACGCTATATTAAGCAAATAACACATCTATGTTTCTCTATGGATACCCTATATCAATGTGATTTATTCAGCTAATTCAAAAAATAATTACGCTAAGTTAGTATTTTTATACTTCTAATTTTTTTAGCTATAACGCTCAATAAACTTATTCATACAGCTAGTTTCTTAAAAGAAATACGCTTAATTGATAAAGATTTACATCTATTTTTCAATGGAATCACTCTAATTGGATGATGTATCTACAACTAAGTATTTCTATATTTACAGGCGGTAGCTTATTCTTCAGTAACGATACTCTTGATAATTGTGATTTATACTTCTAAATCAATGAATAATTACGCTGAGTCAGTCATTGTAGACTAATTTCTTATAAAATTACCCTGAATCTGATTTTAAATAAGGAATTCATCCTAATTTAATCAAATTTAACTCTATCTGCATTATAATTTATCTAAATTCTAATAGGGATACGAGCCTTGATGATGCGAAAAAGACTCATGCGCTTATCAATGCGAAGAGGGTGATCACAAAGAAGATAAGTTTCAGGTTCATGTTTAAAGAATGATAATGAACATAAAAAAGCGACCTTATTAATATCAACTATCGACTTATCTCCTGAAGGGTTAATAAAAATAAAATTCTTTTATAATTAATTTCCAACAAAAAAAAAAGGGCTCTATATATATTGCATAAAATGATTAGATATAAATCATTTTTTGAGCATAGTTATCTTATAAATTTATAAATAATGCTGCAATCTAATTTTTCAGCCATTGTGGCTCAATAAAATAAGATGAAAAGTCTTACAATAGGCAATAATACATCTAACACAACTCAAATGTACTTGTACTCACGTATGCGAGCAAAATGTGTCTTGTTTTGTTGAAACAAGCTCAGATTGTAATGATGTTGGATGTGAAAACGTTTTGACGTTTTATCATCAACTTGAAGTCTAAAGGCAGTGAAGTGTCTAAAAAATGATAAATATAGAATTACTAATAGTTTTTTTAAAAAATTGCTTTGAAATTAAGAAATGATTTGGATATTTTTATATCAAGGCAACATGATTAAATTAAAAAAATATCAGCAAAGTGTAAATTATGATTTTTTAAATGATTTATGCATCTATAAAACAAGACAATATCTGTATTTCCACATGTTTAATGTGAAATTGCTTAAATTATGATTATACATGAAAAAGTAGTTTAGTAAAATTAATATTAAGATTTAACACATGTATATTATCAGGTGATTCAAAATAAACTAAAATTCATTTTTAAATCAATACGAATCGATTTAAATTGTGCAACCATTTTTTTAGTTTCATATGTTCGTTTTTATTTATGCCAAGTAGCCTAGTATTCATATTTATAGTATCACCAGATTAATAATAATTTAACTCTTTGTATATTTAGTTTGCGGTAGTCAAATAAATCTTTTTAGAGTGAGAACTTCCGAAAATAAATCTACTCATATTAAAATTCATAAGACATATTATACCAGCGAAAACAAATTCAATAGACTTGATTATTTTTGCTCTATAAAATGAAGCTTGATTTATCTCTCACCGCTGCCATTCATAGCAGTAATCTTTAATTGGAAATTAATATTCTCAATGATGTAATAACAATAATCCATTCAAGATATTCATTTTATTTATCAACTCATTTTATTTGATATTTTTATTAATCTTATGAGACTGACTTCTTCTATGTTTGCCGAGAAAAATTAGGTTTGCCGCATTTCTGGCAAAGATTAAAGAGAGACCATTATTCCACCATATAAATTTCCTCACAACCGTATCGGCTATTTGAAACAAAAAAATGTTGAATGTCCTTACTGCGGAACTGGTATTCTCATTGGTCCGTAATTTTCATTTGTACTGACATCAGCACACATTTTTTTTCCTACAAACGTAAATGGATTCATCGAGCCCATAAAATTTTAATTTTGCATACCATAGAATCTACCGATCAAGATAGCAGATTTTCGAATTAACTTAAAATTTTCAAGTGCGTTAAGCTCAAAGGAGTAAATAAATAAAAGAAGTAAGAACTTGAAACCTAATGATCCAAAGCTGGAAATCTATGAAAGAGAGTTGTATAAAAATTTTTAAACCTTAAATGAAACAGACTTTGCATTGCTTCGACTTCAGGAACCACTATATTAAATTGAATCCAGGCAAAATTAAATATTTTAATATGGATATAAATATATAAACAAATTCTCTGGTGAACTTATAGTTTCTGGATATAAATTCATATAGCAAAAGTAAAAACCTATTCAAGTTGTTCAGGTAATGCATTCCTGTTCTAGCAAATAATTTTTAATATTAGATAAAACTATTTATTATAGTATTGATACTATGGAAGGGCAGAGTGGTTCACCAGTTTTTATGAAAGACAGCTTGAAATTAGTAGGCATACATAAGGGGGGAGCACACAAAATTTAGCTAAAAAAAGGCAGATTTTTAAATAAAGCTGTATTAATTACCGAAGAAGTATTTAATAATATAGAAGCAATGAAATCAGACTTGAAAAAAATTGCTGCTGAAAAAAGCTTATTACTCAACTTTTGCAATTTTGTATCTGACCCGTCAGAGAACAAAAATTAAAATTACAAGGCAAACTTCACCTATGCCAATGGTCATAGAGAATCAACTACAAGACATTTTCAGGAAAGAGATCCTATATCATTTATGGAATATGGATACTCTAAAATTGCCGACGACCTAAAAGAAATAGAGAATAAAGAAGCTATCTTTGATTTGGTGCTTAAGAACACAGTAACACTCAAATTAATTTAGTGTATGCAATACTTTATGAAGTGGTAAATTTCCATTAATACAGAGTACATATAAAATAATTCAGGCTGTTAAGAAGTATTTTATCTTCAATATAGAGTTATATCACTAACACAAATGTAATATTCAACTAATTTAGAGTATATATTACTTAATTTAGTTGTAAACATAATCCTATTTAGTGTAAAAAATGTGAGATTTAGAAGTAATTCTTAATTTATATAGGGTAAAATAATTTTTATTTAGAAGTAAATATTAATGAATTAAGAGTATCTCAAGGTATGTCAAAGTATATATTTATTAATTCAGCGTACTTCAAACCTTACATAGAAGTAGAAATTAATTGATACAGTGTATTCAATACTTCATTTAGTGGTATATATATTTTTAGAAAGCCAAAATTAACAGAAATTTTGTATAAGTTCACTAATCTCCGCTCATTAGATCTTTATATTAGGTAATCTTCTTCACAAATAGACACCATCTTTTTAACCATTAAGCATTTAACCAGTTTGTTCATGCATTAAACGACAGAAGGTTAGAGGAAATGAACATCTTTATTCCTCCAAAATACTAAAAATATTCAACAAAGGAGAGGGAGTAGTAATTTCGTTATCCAGTTGGACTAAAAATATAAAACTTAGGAACAATAAGCAAGTGGTTGCGAAATACTAGAAATGGGAAACAAAGGTTGATAGTATCAAAAAGAATCCAATCTTTTGACCAATTTATCAAATTTGTTCGTTATATATTCCCGTAATTATTTTTAGCAAAATGTAAAGATATCGATTATTAATTGTAATTTTATGAGCAAAATGCTTTTTGAATATTTAATAGAAACAAAATAGGCTAAATTATAATTATTTTATGGAAAAGACGAGAGAAAAGCGGAAAAAGAAAAGAATTAGAAAACTCAAAAGCAAATCAAGACAAAACAAGAAGTAAAATATAATTGATATGTATCGCTTTAATTCATTAGATTCAGGTTCGTACACTCTAATTTTATTTTACATAATTAGTCTTATCCTTTTATTATTACAAATATGAATTGGCTTTTTCAAAAATTGAAATATAATGATGCTGAATTATTCACATACAGAGTGTGGACAATTAAATACTAATTATATTATCAATTATCAATTCAGGAATGCTACTGGAATAAAAATGACTTTATACAGTCAATCAGATAGTAATTCATAGTATATTATTGCCTGACCTATTTGATACAGATTAATCATTTTATCCAGCAGAAGAAGTATTAATTTTAGAAAACTATGCGATGATGAGACAGCGCTTTAACATAAAAACATATAAATCATTTTATCATCTCAATTCCATTGTCGAGAGACAGTTTGATCTGTTCTCTTTCTTAGCTTTACCAGGAAATACATTCCAAAATCTCAGAGTTTCGTCTCCAGCTCCAGTCACTATGGTTTCGCCTGTAGGATTCATTGCTAAGAAAAGCACTCGACTTGTATGTCCTGTTAATGTAGCTAATTTTTGAAGGGAAGGGTACTTCCATACTATTATTTCGTTATTAGAATATCCATGAGTACTTACAATTTATTTTGTATTTTTTGAAAACATCAAATTACAGACCTGTGACCCAGTATCAATGCTATCAAGTAAAGTATTATTTAAAGTATTCCAAAATTTAATAGTCTTGTCGGCTGATCCACCTCCTGATGCCAATACTCCATGATTGTGAGGACTCCATGCGATTCCTTTAACCGCTGCACAGTGGTCATTATATTTACCAATAGGCATTGTACTATGTGGACTCCAAATAAACAGTTTGTTGTCATTTCCACCAGAAGCAAGCATATTATTATCCAAGGACCACTTGAGACCGCAAACTTATTGTGTATGGCCGAGATAGGTTGTGCATATGCGATTGTTTCTCTCACGCATGTCCCTCATTTTAATAGTTCGATCACGACTTCCACTCGCCAACATGTTATCAGCCCAAGCAACTGAACTAACTCTTGCACTGTGATTAGAATATTCATTAATTCTGCAATGTTTTGTGGCATCCCATAACTCTACTGTCCCCTTGCTCGTGCCAATTGCAATATGAGAACCCTGTTGATTCCAATTTAAACTTGAAATAGAATCTGGAGTCAAATCACAAAATTTTACTACCTTGTTATTATTTGCATTCCAGAAATACAAGCAAGAGTCTAAAGCGACTGAAAGGATGTTTTGAGATGACCATTAGAGCAAATTAAGGTAGAAATCATCTTGAAGACTGGGCCCATCCAAAACCTTGAAGGGAAGTTTGCTTATCTTACGATATTATGGATCGCTGCAGCGCCTTTGAAATTTATTTTGTATCAGTAGATGGCCATCCTTCAGTAATTGTCTATTACTATTTTAGCAGAGTCCATTTTATAAGTCTTCGATTTGAGTTTTGCCTGATTTTTGAGAAGATCCAAAAGTGAACATTTTTGAGTTATTTTTTTCAAGAAGCACACACCGATACATTTATTAAAGTGTAAGTTTATCTTCTTTGACATCTTGGCCTTTTCTTGAAGTTTGGCCCTCTTCTTCAATGCATGGAAAGCATGATCCTCCATCCATAGAGGTTGCCTTGCGAAGAGGTATGAACCGATCAGTTGTATGTTTATGATTCTCCTTCTCTTCTAAGGTGGTATTGCTCATCAGCGTGCTGAGATTAGCTACATCCATATCGAGGCTAAACTCTGAAACTGTCTTGTAGCGATTTTAGTTGTAGACCTCAGATTATAAGCTATTGGATATAGTAGAAGGAGTTCTGGTGTGTTTGATGGTTGGAGAAAAAGAATGATGTGGCGATTTGCCTAGAATTGTTTAGATGTCCATAAAATTAAAATTGACAATCGAAATTTTATTAAGAATAAAAGCTATTCTACTAAAAATAAATTTTATTCCAATATTTGTTAAACATATTATCTTGCTTCATAATACACAAGATAAAACTTAATTTCAACGGAAAAGTGCTGGCATTACAAAAATGGATGCTCGGCTGCTAATCAAAAATAATTTAATATCTTCAACTAAAAGTATTTCTTCAATGATTCACAAATTATACCATTAAATTTTATTTATACTTTGTTATCATCTCAAATAGATGATTGATTTTTTGGAAAATTTATTGAAAAATAACCAACTTTCAATGACAATCTCCCCTAATTAATTAATATCGGCCTGGTAAAAATCATAAAATAAGTTAGTTTAAATATATTTACTACCATTTTTCTCTATTACTTCAATTAAAACAAAAAACATTCTTCAATGCATATATCTTAAGTCTTCATCTCTAATATTTAATTTACCGTAAATTAGAAATTTTCCTCCAAATTAAAATTTTGCTTTTGAATAAATTGGTTGCTTTTCGTATATTATGAACATTTAACTAATCATTTGCTACTCTTCGCCTCTCTGATAGACTCTTAATACTTAGCTCGGCCATTGTTGTACTAAATGTACAGTCCCCTTAAATTTTTAATGCAGACCTTCATGCACTCTTTCTCGGTGGGAGTTAGCAACTTGTGTTTGAAGCTTTCTACGCACGTATCAAAGCATTTGGAGTTGAAATATGTTGTTAATTATTGATCTTACATTCTCAGCAATTATATTAATTAATTGAGGATGTAAACATATTATTAGCAAATCTAATCCTAATAGTTTTTATCAATGATTAAATAACATCTATACTAAATTTAACCAAATTTGAATATTACCTTAAATGATTGTTATGATCAGTCAAGATCAAATTCTTATTGGAACTAACATTATCAATCTCTTCTGGGATTGAACTTCTCGGTTTTTGGTTATTGTTCCTTTTGGCTAGTTTCTTACTCATTCTTGGAGTTTTCTTCTTTCTCATATTTCTTTTCTTTCTTGTCATTATCCCTTGGTTTATTTCGATAATTGTATCGATTCTGTTCAGCCAATTTGTTTCTTTTTATTCTTTAGGCTTGCCACCACAGATAAACAGGGAATGTCTTTATATCGTTAATCTTCAAGGCAAACAGAGCGGTTAATATTTCTTTTTTTTTGTTCTTAATTTATATAAAAAATTCCCTGTATCCTTAATGAATGAGATAATCCCTGTTATATTACAATTAGGTTAAACCAGCTTTAACTCTTTTGACTTCTTCCCAGCGTTTTTATCTGACATCATCAGTATTTTTCATTTCAACATTGACCCTCAGCAAACTTTTAGCGAACTAAATAAGATAACAACTACATAACTATTTACTTAATCTATTTCCTTTGCCAAATTGATGAAGAAGAAGGATTGATTCATATTCAACTTATTTCCACATGTTTAATCAACTTTATCATCAATTTTATGAAATTGTTGAAAAACCCAAGCTGTGATATAGCTATCATAGCCAGCTTCGTGAAGATTCGGATTTTCGAGAGTATATTTGCTATATTAACTATCTAGAGTTAATTCAGTGAATGTTATATCTTCCTTTTGAATCAATTTGACCAGATCCTCTAATCTGGTAGCGCCATTACAAAATTTTGGATTATTTAAGGCTATATATTTTGTATCAAAGAAGGTATTTCCTGATTTCATTAACATCTTTTTAAATTCGAAATAACTATCGGGGAGTGGTTGCACAAAACAATTAAATACATACATGAGGTCTAATAAACAGTTATGTCCGATTATATTTTTTTGACTCTCCCAAATTTATTGGAAAATCAACGAAAATCCAAAAGTGTCCTATCTTTCCTTTTATAAATTTTGCTCGCTTTCAGCCCTCGATATTTTTGTTAAGATAAAAGTATCTCCTTTTTCTTCAAGTGCAACTTCAATATGTGATTCTCGAATGGATTGATGAAAGAGAGAAATGAGGGTTCTTTGCATATGATAAATTTTGTCATATTAGAATATGTGGGGACTGTGTAATTTGTTTGAGTCAACAAGACTAACGGTTGTTAAAAAGTGACGAGCTATTTATTCAGATTCTCCCGACAGTCTTTCTAGTATCTATGCAATAGAAGCAGGTTTATTGTTGTGTTCGAGCTATTCCTTTTAGGATAATTTAATATAATTTATGCCTTATCGTATCCACTTGTTCCAATCCATTCCATTCTAAGCATTAAACTTCACGCACCCCAGCTGCATATTCACATTTTGATCAAAAGCAAGAGGATTTCTGGGGAAAAGATAAAAATTGTATGGATATATTTTCCATTTATCCTCGAAGATAGCAATTGATAATCCAAATTGCAGTACTTGATAGGTTTCAGCAACGTATTTTAGCTTTATTATGAACGACCTACCTTTTGGTATTTTTCAAAGGGAAGCAGGTTAATACGATCTCTTTCGAATTTTTAATACCTTAAACCGGTAAACTCCAAATCAAAAGAGAAATATGAAGCCTATGTGACGAAAGAGTACCTTTTTAATTTGTGAAATGATTGTATCCTTTACTCTTCCAAAATTTTATGTAGTCACGTCCATTACTTAATAAAAATAAAATAATAAGTTGAAATAAGTATGTATCAAGCATAATCTTTTAATACAAATTGTCATAAAGTAGAGTATCAAAGAATTATCAATAAAATATGGGGCAACAGCTTTGAAATATCTTTATTATTATCGATGAGTAATGGCATGATCTCATAATGACTGGATTGATGCTGAAGGATTAAAGAAGTTTATTTGCGCCTTTTATTATTTGTAATCTGTTGAAAACATTTAACTATATTCAAAATATTAAAATCCGGGAATATTAAAATTCAATTAATGCAGGACAACCACGAGTAGGAGGAAGACAAGATCATGGAGATAGTTCTAAGCTTCATGGAAGTTATTAAACAGGAATAGTTGCACCCCAATTTGCTGACATTTGAGAAGGAACTGTTCGACTCCATCAAAGAAATTCTGACCATACAGAGGAATCAACTTAAATAGTATCTTCACTATGATAACGAACTCGAAGTGACTCTTTCAAATAAAAATTTCAGGTACATGATCTATAATGCTGAAATTGAGAAAATAGACTACCTGCTAAAGATGTATCTAAAAATGAGACTAAAAAAAGTAAAATAAGTGTGATGTAGATTCAAACTTACTGCTTTTATCTCATTAAAAACCAGCATGAAGCAGAAAAATGCCTCTCTTCTGCAGAATTTAAATTTTTGAAGAAATATGCGGAGATGCGCTATCAATACTATAAGGACAATATCTTCAAGAATTTTGTTAAAAATTACAAAGACTTTAAGGGAATAGAAACCATCTTCTCCAAAAACGAGGAGATCTCCCGCGAACGCAAACTTTTTGTTGATACTAAACGTAAGGATAGTAACATATAGAATCCCAAATTGAACTGAAGGAACCGAATTTTAACGAATATGTATTTGCTCTTGTGCTGGCAAATCCGAATCAATTACGATTTGGAATTGACATTCCGCTTGCGAATATGAGCAGTGACCAGATGGAAGTTATTTCTCTTGGGACAATCATTTATGCTCCTTTCAGAGTTATTCACGAAAGAATATCTCCAAAGGATTACAAATTGATTTGATTTTGTTATTTATGGCACAGATAATAATACAAGAGTTCATCTGATGTTACAATAACTGAAAAATAGATATATTAATATATCATTCATACGGAGGTATTTTGGCGCGACATTGAGGGCATTAGTGTTTTATTTTCATCCAAACAATTAAACAAATACTATGGTACTTATGATTGCATGGAGTTTTCATAACTTTGAAATCAGGCTCAAATTACAGTTAATTCACTGTTTTCTGAGAATGAACATGAAGGGGAGTTAAGCAAATTGAGCACTATCCCATCTAAGTGTTTTCCTAAATATTAAGTTCTTCCTCACATCGATAATCATAAGAAGGAGTCAATAAACATTTTGGTATAACAGTTTTTGGTCCATACTTCTTTTGAATATGGAGTAGATATAACTAAATTAAAATATGATGTACTTGAAAACAAACTAAAAATGTGCAAAGTAATCCAAGTGGATAGTTTGGTTCCAGTTCGAAAATATTATCAGGATAGCATCGAAGATAAAGCTGTATTAAAAGACATATACCAAAAAAAGAAAACGACTCATAATAAATCTTAAATAATACTTTGATGAGAGATTGGGGCGAATTCCATTTACTCCGTTTAGATATATTTGTGGAAATATCATGCAACTTAGAATCAAAAAAAGAATCCAGTTTAAATTAGTTAGCAGAAGCAGCGGATAGATGAGAAGCCAACTTCCGTAATGAATTATGTTAAATTTGCAGAGTAATTTCTAAGGTCTTCCAAAAGAGGCTTCAATTTTATTATATACCAGTAGCATTAATCGAGGTTAAAGATTAGTGAAGATCAATCCAAAGAGAAATGCGGGCATAATAAGCAGAATTAAGTTATACTAAGTAGAATAGATATTACGGTATCAGAAAAAGCAAAAAAGAAAGTTAGCATGCAAAGGACAGCATCCATCATATTGGCAAGACAAAGAGTAATGAGCGAATAGTTTCCAGGGTTATCTTGTCCATTATATATGTCCTTGAGGATAATGAAAATAGCTGAAAAGGGAGTATAGGAAGTAAAGAAGATTATGATGGCAAAGATGATAATCTTCGTTAACTTAGGTTTTTTACCAGTAATTTACAGAAATAAAATATTATCGAGAATATTAACCTCTAAATTAGTTTTAATGTCTTCAGGAAGTTGATGAGTAAAAATTAACTTGAATTCGTCAATATTCATTGATCCCTAGTCTTCACAAATTAGAATATTGCTTTTCTTAAATGATCCCTAATTCTTATTATCCATTAAATATAAAATAAAAGAGTTTTACTGGCTTTTTATAGATTTAAATGCTTACTTTTCGAATTGAAAGGTAAAAGTGATGATCCCCTCATCAATATATTTTCCATTCTTTAGTTTCAGGGAAATTCTGTATTCACTATCAATTTCAGAAGGATGTGCCAAATTTATAAAGATAAACTAAAACATACCAGATGCCTGGGTCTATAGATTCTTTGTATATTATCCCTCATTCGCGATCTTTTTTCTCCACACTCCTTCGTACTCTTAGTTAAAAGTAAATAGATCCTTCAAGTCTGTGAACAAAATAGATGTCGATCCATTGCTAATTTTTTATTTGATAATGTTGCCTGTATGTTGCTCTTAGTGAGTGATCTTAGAGGCAATGGTCAACATGAAATAAATGCAAATGATTAAAAGTATTCTTTTGCTGCCATGGCGCCAGGTTGCATCACGTTATAGTTCGTTCAAATGATCGATATGCATCAAATTACTATTATTTATTAAAAAATAGAACTTATTAATTAAATATCAGTTTTACTGGAATTCGAATTTATTTTGAGATTGAACTAATCATTTTAGTTATCCTCTCATATATAATTCGCATATACTCGTCTATTGCTATCTTAACATTTATAGTTATTAAATGTGTTGAAATGTTACAAGCAATAGTATACTTAAAAAGAAAATATCAATTATCAAATACCATTTTAAAGATTAGCAAGCAAATGAAATAATTTTATACAAGAAAATTATTAATTTTCTTTATTTAATTTAAGAATAAGAAAATATTATTTTTTGATCGCCAGAGAAGCAATCACATTAATGCAAACTACTTTTTAATGTATTTAATAAGATATTCCGCCCAAATACAAATATCGACTAAAATAGTTGAAAATTGAATAGGGATTAATATGTTTAGCTCATTGACAATTATCTATTTATTAAAATGTACAG
>Ga0302268_1000897_pt1 | contig 18087 bp, 9 predicted proteins | sample III_Bog_E2_1_FD_194554 | JGI IMG/M metagenome (GOLD analysis project Ga0302268, IMG submission 194554) | Peat permafrost microbial communities from Stordalen Mire near Abisko, Sweden - III_Bog_E2_1 | ecosystem: Environmental > Terrestrial > Soil > Wetlands > Peat | place: Sweden: Abisko... | reverse complement strand
CTGGATCATGTTATCACTTGCTGCATCTCCATTGCAATGAACGATGGTGTCTACTCCATTTTAATAAAAATTGAGAAAGAGAGACTGGAGCAATGTGGGAGCTGCGAAGTCGTTGGTTCCACAATTTTCAGTTAAGCAACTCCTTGAAGTATTATAAACATAATTATTGAGATTATTAAACTCTTCACTTGGTGGTACCCAGTAAGGCTGAGTGAGCAGAGCCGTGTATGCTTGGATAGACCCATCGAAAATAAACTTAGTTCCTGCAATTCTGAATCTACTTGTTGCGTAAGTCTGTGCAGTCTGGTAAGTGGACAGGTTGGCTGAGGTAATCCAGAAGTATCCATTGATATCAATGGGAAAAGAGTTTCCTAATGAATGATAAACTATGGGCTCAATTAACGAGCTAAGCATATCATGAGCAGTGGTAACACCACAGCTAATGTAGTGCTGAGTGGTCACGTTTATTTGAGCAGCAGTCAAATTCCAAAAGTTTGTACCAAATTTGGTCAGCGGAGGAATGATGGCCCATTCACGAGTTACTCCATATATAGTTCCATTGGGAAAGTGATCGATTTAACCACCTGGAGGATTGGGAGTAGTGTCAGTATAACCAACCAAAGACAAGGCTAGCGAATTGCATGTCATAATGTGGTTGGAAAAGTGTCTGATGCAGATCGGGTTTACTGTTGAGGCAGCATCTAAATCGAAGCGAGAGGGATGACGATGTTCGATGACATCAATATCACTGTATCCCATTCCATATATAATTTTACCAGCTGCAATATTATTGGAAGCAATGTAGTTTTGGATATTGGTGATTATATCGGCAATAGATGTAACACTTCCAAAAGGTGGAGGGGAAAGGTCGAAGCCTTGATTCATTTGAATGGCGGTCAAACTGAAATGAGAATGAGCATCAACAAATCCTGGAATCATTGTTTTGGCTTTTAGATCCACCAGTACTGTACTCTTATTTGAGTAATATTTCATCTCTGAGCTATCCAGGCCTACAGCAATGATATTTCCCCCAGCCACAGCCACATAATGGGCAAGTGGGTAGAGATCATTCATCGTAATAATAACACCGTTATGGTAGATGGTGTCAGCTATGGGATAAGGCCCAGTGTGAGGAGGGCCGCTTTGACCACAAACTGCAAGAATAGCCAGCAGTATTAATGAAATGACAACCTTTTTCATCATTTGAGTGTGATTCCAATAAAATTATAGTGGAAGAAAAAATCGAACAGTTAAAGATATCATGATCAAATATCATTTTTCTGCAAAATTATCAATAATAAGTGTTTATTTTGCACATATCTAAACAAAAAGGCAGATCATCTCTTCTCAACGTGAAAAATGAAGAATTTCAAATTCGAAGAATAAATAATATTAAATTGAATATAAGAGTTATGATCACATCAAACAACTAAAAGTTAATTGTTTATTACTATTTATGATTATAAATAGTTTATAGATGCTTATCCGCTTGGCAATTATCAATTGTATTACCGTTACTTCTCCAATTATTAAATTTGATTTAGGCATCTAAATGAAATCGAGAACCTATTGTTGTTCCATAATATATGAATAATCAAGAAAAGGATCAACAATATAATGAGTAAATCCAATTTGTGATCAAGAATATTGACATTGCAAAATTATTGGTTCAGTAATAGTTGTTATATTACATAAATTAATTTATTGTAAAAAATTATCACTGATTTTTACTTGACCAATGTAATACAGATCTTATTTCCTAAGTGTCTTACATTATTGATAAAATTGTATTTATATGACTCATAAATATCATTTAAAATATCAATTAAGGTTTTTTCAAAATTCAACTTGTGCAGCTCAAACATAAGAAGATCCTCAATTCTTTAAAATATCATTTCTTCAATATGTTTATTTCAAAAAAATATTATTTAAGGTTAAGCTCTTTATTATTTATACAATTAATAACTCTCATCATTAGGGGATATCATTTTTATCATTAAAGTTTACAGAGGGTGCTGATAACTAATTATTGTTAAAGTTTCGCAATTATTTGGATTTTTCCTAATGATAAAATTAGATGAGATTGAGGAAGAAGTACGGTGGTTGGTCGGCACTATCAAAGATCCTGAGAAACGAGAAAGCTCTCTTGAGGATTTGGGAGTGATTGATTAAAAAAGTGTCAAAGTAACACAGACAGCAATGGACCTGTTTGGTAAAGAAACACTGCAAAGAAATTTAAAGACACTCATTAATATAACAATTGAATTGGTTCCTACAAATCCCAACTGTCATCTTGTTCAGCAGATAGGGCTCGCCATCAGCTACCGTCTCAAACTCTAGCTGCCTCATTTTTCGACCTACAAACTGAGGATATGCTGCCGGTAGCATAGTCATTCTAAGAGTGAATAAGTGTAGAAACAGATGAATGACAAGGAGCGAGTTGCTGCTGCCTTATAAAACCCTCAAATAGTGGCATACTTGACAGAATTGATTCAATGAAATTATATTAATAATGAAATCTGTCTTCTCTTGCATTTTCTTTCATATGTATTGATTAACAAATCTGAAACAGTTATTGGTTGTGTGATCACAATAGTCTCTAAAATCAGATCACATGAAATACTTTTTACTCTTATTTTAATGGAGCACTATCATTCATAAAAGTATATTTATCGAGTAGCCACTTTTACCTTGGGCAATAAAAGAATGATTATTTATTGAAAATTAATTTGATATTACTGGTGTAGTTGATGAGTTAGAGGATTGAAATTGATCATAATTTTATACAATCCATAATTAAATCATAAGTTAGATGGAGCAAAATCGAGAGCGACCAGCAGCTCCCCCAGTTATAAGACCCGAGCACGTAGAAGAGGGAATTATCGACTTTAAGAAAATAGGGAGCCTATGTGGCTTATCATTTGTTTCTGGAATTTTCTTTGGACTGGGTTGGCTCGGAACTTTCTATCTTCTTCGAAACAAGATAGCTCCTAAGTGATATTCGGATCTACCTTTAAATTAATCCATATATAATGAAAAAATATCAACAGTTGGCGGAGATCTTTCTCAAGTATACTCCCGACACGAACAAGGTGGCCACAAGACAGATGCTTTAATCGACTCAGTTTAGCAAGATGTCATAGAGAGAAATTGATCCAGTCTTAAGATATATCGAGAGCTTGCAGATACATCGTGAGTATCTGGAGTTCTTTCAAATTGGAGTGTTCAGAGATCAACGGGCAAAAATCGAAAAGGTAGCCAAATATGTTGGATTAGCTATAAGGCAAGTTGATCCGGCTTTAACTCCTTCTTCTTCTACTTCGGAAAATGTTTAGAGTTATGACAAAACTTAAAAATTGAATAAGAAGTGATCTTTAAACAGGTTAGATTTCTCAATTTAACAAAATAACTACTCATAAATATTCGTGCTTTCCTGTTAATTAAGTTAAATATACAATTAGCAGTTCATAAATTGATAAATGTATTGAATAGAGTTTATTGTTAAATTTAAGAACTACAGCTCAATCACTCTCAAATTCAATGAGACTTTAACAAATATTCAAAAATCAATGTGGGATAATATCTTTCAAATTGGACAACTTTAAAATGTTTACAAAAATGAAAGAAATCAAGCAGTGTTGCTACTAATTTTGTAAATGTTGTAGTTGAGTAATTTGTCAATGAGGTCCACATGTGACAGGAACATTCGGCGACAGCAGTAGCGTGTGAAGCCCAGTTTATCAAGGATCTTACCCACGTCCACGTTTTCCTTTGGCTCTCCGTTCTCGTCACGTTCGCCCACCATTTCACAGAATTAGTCCCAACGATGAGCAATGACCTTCCCGCAACTGAAGCAACGCACTGGAATTATCATGTTGAAGCCAAATATGAAAATATTATAAATTTCATTGTGATTGAAATAATAATACCAATAATACTGCAACATTTAAAAAAGTAAAAGATTCCAATTAATAGCCCTAAATCACCAAATATAATTTGCCTATATTATCATCAAAATGATTGGTTATGTTCATACTTTTATGCATCTAATAATAACAATTGTGATGTGATAACACATATTTATTTCCCGATTAATTTTAAGAATATCATCAAAGGTTAGATTTAGGTCCGCCAAAGATTAAATTAAATTTTTGTTCTAATATCTTTTCCGTATCTTTATTAATTTCATGCTTCATCGCCTCCACCATACTTATCTTAGTCAGCTTAATTTTTCCCTCATAAGTGACCTTCGTTAACTCCCATGGCCTAAGGTCATCAGCTAATCCATAAATTATTGACACATGATTGCTGATTGTTGGATCAAATTTTGTAATTGGAAACAAGTATCTACTTATGATCACAAATACCCTGATATTCCGACTGCTGCGTCAATAAGGTCAGGCAAACTATAGAGACTGTGAAGTGACATGCCACAGCCTTGTGAAAAGCCTGAAATTACTAATTTTCCTCCTCTCTTTTTTACCTACTGACTTTCTCTTTCAATGATTGGCTTTAGTACTCTGTATCAAACGAAATAATACTTTTAAAAGCTATCCAATACTTCGGCAGTACTAAATGCTTCATCAAACGGAACAATAAAACTCTTTTAGTTTCGAAACTTTACATCAAACCAGGAACTAACCTATTTATTCATTGCAGTCACAAATCTATCTGGAGCGCGTGGTGCAACAATTTTAAGACAATGTGAATACTGATGAGTTGCATTGATAATATAATCTAGATGCATGTCTTGAGATTGGTTAAGACCATGAACCCAAATGAGAGTATGCTTATGGTTGTATGGATGTACAATAGTCAGGTTGTCGCTTCTTTCAATATGTTTTCCCTATTTCATGATTCCTGATAATATTTATTTTTATATATGCTAATCGTATTATTCAGATCTTGTAAAGTCGTTTGGAATCATGCCAATTATTTTATTCAATTTATTAAATTTGCTAAATATTAATAGGGTTTGTTTTCATCTTAGTTGATGAAGGATGTATTTCAATTTAATTTTTAAGTTCTTCTATTAACTAATTGTTAAAATCACGGTGATGCCTCGGGAAAATACAATTCAATGGCAGGAAATTTTCTAGCTTTGATTCGTTTGAGAATGGTCTCCTTTATTTTCTATCTTTCCTGTAATTATTTTATCACATCCTTCCACGATTCAAATACTTGCCTTATGACTCTTTTTTTGGTTGCCTGATAAAAGTTAATCATTTCATCGTATTTCTTCAATTATGCGATGAATTTAATTAAATATATTTTGGCTATCGTTTTGCCTAATGTTTAAATTTTGTCTGACAGTATATCCTTTTTGAGTCTAACAATAAAATCATCTGTTAAGTGTTGTTTTTATTTCGATTTGGGCCATATGGCGAGCATTGAGTTTGACTTATAATCTTAAACTATACTCTCATTTAGACTTTACTACAATTAAGACTATAGTTTCGAATGATATTTTTTTGAACGTGACAAATATTATATTTTTCCTTTCCACTTACTTTCCAGCTCTATCCTTCGTTTCTTCAACTCCAAAATTTCATCTTTAGCATTAAATACAATGTTATTATAGAGTGATTCTTTATTTTTAATATTTTAAACTTCTTCCGGATGCGAATGAATTGAACTCAAAGCTTAACTGTTATTAAAATATAAGAGAGTTTAAATTCCATTGGACTTTGAATGCGATTCAATAGATTTATTACTTTCAGTCTGTGCTTACTTTTAATTTTCTGTTTTCCTCTCATTAAATACGAAGTCATACAAGTTCACAATATCTCCTCTTTTTTTCATGAATTGTTCAATCAAATATAATCAAATCCATTAAATGAACTCACAATTAGTACAATCTTTTAAATTACGTTAAATGACATGCAACCTAAAAAATGGACTGACCAACTATTATTTGTTTCTAATATTGTATTTCGGGCTGATCAGTTTTATCATGTGCTTTAATTAAAGTTCTTTAGACACATGATCATTTGTGATGTCAATAGCTGCATTATAATAAATGGATTGTTCTATGGAAAAATAGATTTTATCAGAAGGAGTCTAATTATAATGATTTTTAAACAGATATAATTTATAAAAATTATTTGTTAATTATTCATGAACTTCAGCTTTGATATGTGGAATTTAAGTAATATGGAGGAAGAGTAGTATTATCATTAGTTTTTAGGAGAGAACAATGACAATAAATAGGATTTTGATCAATTTATGGAGTTGGAAAAGGAAGATAAACAGAAATATTCCAGCTTAGAATTGAAGAATTAAAAATCCAACAAATAATCTACAGATCAATAGATAATTTAGAGAAGTGTTGAGAATCTCTCGTATTAATTTAAAAAATTTAATTCTTAAACAAAATATAAATCATCAATGAAGCCTAAACGAAAAAGAATTATAAAGCCTAGTCCCTATCACAATTTTCAAAAACATCTCAATACTACAATAAAACACATTCTCTCCCCTTTGCCTATTCTGACAACTATTCCTTCTAATATACGGTAGCTGGCTAAGCAGATATGGGGAGTGTTTTGTACGAATAAAAACGAAACAAAGAAAATGCTGCACTTCGTCTTCAACTAATTCAATGAGCATTTGATTAAACAGTAATAACTGTCGGAGTTAGGGTTTTAGAAAATCTATAGATAATCATCGCTGTAAGACATTGGAAGTGCTAAAAACTATCTTACTTGTCTTGCCTTAAACGAAATCACTGACAACAATATAGATGATTACTTATAGAAAAGAAGGATTAAAAACGTTATAAAGTTCAAGAGATACATAATGCTGTTCCGGCATGAACTCTAAGATGGATTCATCAAAAAGCGATTTACAAATAAAAATAAAAAGGAAGAAATTAAAGAGCTTATCAATAGTTCAAACAGATGATTTTTATGATTTTGAATTATTAAATGGAATGATGCTTCATAACTATATTTTATATAATATCACAATTTGGTCGAGCTCATGTCATTGATAATGGATATATTTGGCAATGACATCTCGATAATTTGTAAATTAATCAAATAAACTATATTATTTCATCAAAGAGTATTGGTCAGCTTTTTCAGATAGTCTAATCTCCATTTTAATTCTTTTACTTAAAATTCAAGATCTTTTGATTTGGTAAGTCCTTTAATCGTCGATGGTTGCCTCCCGTAATCTTCCTAAAGACGAGTTAGTTTCCTGTTCAATCCCATCATATACATTCCTCTGTTTTGCTTATCTAATTTCGTAATATGTTGAGTCTCCCATGTTTTAATGGCATGTACTATACGCAAATCACGCTGTCTTCTACAACTCTCAAATTTTGATAACTCCAAACCGCACATTTAACTCCTTTCGGCTTAACTAATGTTATAAAGCAGCAAGCATTCACTTGCTCCAATAATTTCTTTTTCGCAGAGATTTTATGAGTAAGAAGAAAGGTACTTGGTAAGAAAGATTTTTAAAAGTGGAGGGGAAGAGTGGGCGATTTGTAATTGATGGAGTCGATATTAAATGGATATTTGGAGTTGAATGGTTTTGATCCAAATGGTGCCTCATCCTCTTCTGGGTAAATCATTCCAATAATTTATAGTTCTGGTTATTATAAAATCAAATTGGAGATATCTTGCTCAAAAAAACAAATATTTAAAAATAAATTCTAATATTTTTTAAAATCTTCAGTTTTCGATGAAATGACTAGGATTAATTAAAATTAAAGTTTTGAAAAGTATGTAACCGACCATCCTATTTATATTATATTTGCAACTCAAACTACAGATTCTATTTCTGATATCATAATCTGTCCTGTATTTGAAATATTTTAATTGCAGTGTGTCTCAAAACAGTTTTTAATAATATTTATGCTTCAATAATTCTTTCTATAAAAAATATTATTTCTATGCGAAATCAGTCAAGCTCATTTTTGATAACTGACATAAATCTTCCAAGATAATTAACAAAATCAAAAATACTAACTCTTATCATTTTATCAGTAAAATATAAACAGGTTTATTATGAACCAATAAGTCAGCCACATCGCTATCCATTTTTCTCTGGCTTCATTCTGGGTTGAAATATTATGGCTTCTTTTCTCGAATTTATATTGAATCTATTTTATGTTGAAAGTCAGTGGACTCTATTTTTCATAATATTTAATAATTAAAGAAATGGGTTGCTGCTAAAGCTCCAGGCCAAAAAGAAGATTTAAACCGACAACAAAGACAGATTTTCACTCGATGAATATAAAAAATCAAGCCAAAAAATAGCCTGCGAACAAAGAGAACACTCGAATTTATATACGCTTCGAACAAATCACAACATCAGAAGTTCTTTTTAATGAAATACGCAAAATTATTATCAGAAATCAAAAGCAATATGGTCTTCTTAGTATCTATGTTTTTCAAAAAATCTTCTAAACATATGATAAGCTTTATTACCCTACAGCATAACTAAATTCTTTGATAACTTATATCCTTGAATTTATGATTTAATGCTATAACAGATCCTTACCTAAAATGCAAAAGCGCTGTCAAAATAATTTCTTCAAGCAGTTTGGTACAAAAATGGGGCGAGTTCTAAAATAAACTGTTTAAATCAATAAAAATGCTCTCTGTGTCATGAGTTTTCTGGGAGATAGTTAAGATGACTACGGATGTTATCTTAATCTAAAATTTAATCTTAATATTGAGTAGGTGATGTCTGTGGCCTAACAAGCTCGGGATCTTTGCCAATACGACGAGAGAGCATTCTTCTTTTTAGCAAACTATTTATATAATTCGTGCATTAATCTATAAAAGTATGGAAAAGACATTTAAACCATCGAACAAATCATAAAAGATATTCTATAAAAAATAATTAGCAAATTTCCTCCCCCTGCTGAGTTACTAGATTCAGAGGAGACAAAATTTCAAACACATTTTAGGATTTAGGACGAGCTTATAGTTTTTAACGAGATAAATTTATTTCATATGGAGGACGTCGAAAAAAGATCAGAGTTTATTTATTTTGTTATGGAGCATGTGAGATAGGCTTAAAAGAATTACAATCAGATTGTTACTCTAATCAAAGATATTTGCTTGGAGAAAGGTAGTAGATTTAAGATTAAAACTAAAATTAAAAATTAAAATGACAGAAGAGCTATTGAAAAGGTCATGGAATAATTACTAACTGAATAATAGGAATATATAAAATTTCAGATTAGTGACTACTATCGGGCAACCTAAAATTAAATCACTGTGGAAGAATATATTGCAGAAGAAGAAAGGTGGTACGAAGAACAAATGACTGATATCTATAATAGAATTGACAGACCCATTCCTTTCACACTTTAAGATATCATCAAGGTGAAGTGCATATTTCGAAAGGTATAAGATATCAATTAATGTTCCGATAAACTAAAGAAAAAGATAAATCAGTATTAATAATTCCAGTTAGTGGAAGTTGTCAACAAATTGAGAGGAGATCCAGATACATCCGAAGTCATTTTCAAGATTATGGTAGGCAAAACAATTGCTTAGTTACATCTTTGTTTGGAGTCCCTGTACACTCATAATTAATTTATAACCAATATTCACAATATCCTTCATTCAAAGTTTTTTACGCCGCTTACGATGATTAAAGTCATGCAGGATGAAATAAAAAGCGATTACTTTAAGGAGATGGGCTATTTCTTTGTTAAAAATAATATTAGTACCCATTAAAAGCAGAGAGAATTATATTAGATTAAAGAAACATTTAAAAGTCTCGCCCTTAAATATCAATCATTTTTGAAACTTATTCACTATTAAGTTGTCAATGAGGAAGAACTGTAAACTGGAGTGTTAAAAAATTTGAAATCATAATTAACTTTTTTGGTTCAGCAAAATTAAAGTTTCGGTCAGAACAGTGGCGAAACTAATAAAGTCTGTAAGAATAATGGATAGCTTTATTCAAATTCTGGCGAGCATGAGCTAGCATTTCTTTAATTTTAAAAATATTTAAAACTCTTATAAGCATAATCTCCAAGATTACCAGAAACTTAGGATGAGATGGCTGATACTTATATGAAGATGGGAAAATAAAGGGAGGCATTAAACGATTTGCATTCTGCTTTGAGTTATTACTAAAAAAATATGAATATGATACAAGCCATGTCGAAAACACCCACTTAAAAAGTAGCAACAGCCTATATGAGTGTTGGTGAAACCTATCAAGCTTTAAAAAATTATGAAAAAGCGCTTTATTATTTTGATAAGTCTCTTGAAATTCGGTAGAAATTGATAGGTAAAGATAGTGTACAATATCTCTAAACTTTAAATAAAATTGCCTTATTATATTAGGAAGAAGAAAAATATGATAAAGCTCTTTTTTATTTTGCCAAATGCTTAAAAATATAACAGATTATGGAAGACAAAGAATAAATTGATTGTGTATAGACGATCTCAAAGATGGGACTCGTAAATTATCTTTAAGGAAATTATTAATAGGCTCTTAAACATTATGAAAAAGCCCTTGAAATTCAAGAAAAAGTAAAAGGAAGAGGGTCAATGGCTTCTGGATATACTTTGTTTAGCATAGGTTTGACTTATGGAAAGCAATAAAAATTTAACAAGGCACTTTAATTCTATGCAAAAAGTCTTGATATAACTGAAAGAGTAAAAGGAAAATAATCAATTGAATGTGCAAAAATTCTTTATAACAGTGGTTTAATATAAAGTTAACAAGGAAAATGCAAAAAAGCATTGGAAACATTTAATAGATGCCTAGACATTCAAGAAAAAGAATTTGGAATAGGAGCAATTTAATGTGCATAGACTCTTAATAATCTTGGAAGAGTATATAGCAAGCAAGGAAATAACAGAAAGGCACTTGAATCGTATAGAAAATGTCTTTAGATTCAAGAAAGAGTAAATGGATAGTCAGCAATGTAGTGTGCAATAGCATATTAAAATATAGGAGATGTGTATAAGTAGCAAGAAAATAATGAAGAGGCTCTAGAATTTTTTGAAAAATGTCTTGATATAAAAGAAAAAATAAAAGGGAAAGGATCCTTATAATCCACATTTATCCTAAATAAAATTGGCTTGGTGTATGTTTAGCAGTAAAACTATGATGAAGCGCTTGATTATTTTATTCAATGCATGTAAATTCAGTAAAACATTAAAGGAAAAGAATCAGTCTAATGTGCCTTGACTCTCAACAACATAGCTTCTGTTTATGATAATCAAGGAAAGCATAAGAAAGCCCTATAATATTATGGAAGATGCCTTAATATTTATGAGCAACAGTAAAAATTGAAGGGCAAACCAAATATAAACTGTATTAAACTATTTCGTGACATAGGCAATATTTATAAAAAATAGGATAACATGCAAAAAGCTAATTATTTCTTTAACAAGTCATAGAAAATTAAGTTGCAATTTAAGAAATGAATGATTTATATATAAAATAAGATAATATTTGGATATACCATTATAATAGTCATCGGTTATCAACCATTATCATGAATCAACGTACAATAGAACAAGGAAGCAAAATAATATATCCTTCATCTCTAATTTAAATGATAAACATCATCAAATAAATTAAACTTGAGGATAGAGATATTATTATAGCTTCTCACAATTTGGATTTTTTTAATATTGAATTGATACTAACTTCATCCTTGGAGATTATCCTCTTTGACTTATTGATTATACATAATCCAATAAATTATCATTTGATGATTCACTTAAAGTGAACTATCATGCATTTTTGCTATAGATTTTCTCAAGGCAATATGCTTCTGCTATAATCATCTCCAAGTCAACCTATTTCCATGATTTTGTAGGAAGATTCTGCAGAAACGCCATTATTTATTCAAACTTCATTGAAAGTAATTTCTTGGCAAATTTTTAAATTATTGCAATCAAGATGAACACCATTAGTTGGGGAAAAGAACCTTAGTAAGAGATGTAGGTGTCAAAAAGGCGTATCCCAACATTGGGGCTAAATAGACGCAGCATCATAGTGGAAATGTTGCGGAAGGAAAGAGCAAAAAGATCAATTTTTTATTTTTTAAAATGATCATATATTTACTGGTCTATCTTGTACAACAGATGATCCACTTTCATATGGGCTTGACGAAGGCCATCGAAGCCATGAGTATAGTTTGTAGTAACTGATTAGATGATTTTTGAAATACACCAATACATATCGGCCTCCACAGCTTCTATAGTTTCGACTGTTAGGGTTTAAACCTAATTAATAAATTGAACGTTCTGTTCATCATAGGGGAGATATTAGCCCAGAAAGACAATGAGAAAGGGCATAGATATATCGCACATACCCTGTACATACCCACTAGCGGGGTGTCGATTGTGCCAAATAAACAGAAGTCGTTTAAGGGTTTACTGGATTTGATCGCTCTTACAGACATAGCTAAATTCAGAGCCAATTCTTTTTACATCAACATTAATGGTGTGGTAAATTTTTCTTTCCTCCTAACTGAATTGGTCAGGCTTCCAATAATTGCTAAGTAACTGCTTATACTCCTGCCTTTTTTTGTTGAGGATCTGCTCAGCGTCGTTAATGAGCATGTATTTAAGGAGATACTTCCATATTTTTGGTCGTATTTAAGAGGGAATACCTGCCCAGGAAAGGGTTTGGATCTTTTGATAGCTAACAATCGGTTTTGCTAGTTGCTCTGCGAATTTGTCAATAAACAGAATTTAGTTTCGAGGACTGGATGATGGGCGTGTTTGCTCTCGAAAAAGGTCAACGAGTTGAAATTTTGGATGTTTCTTCTTGTTTCTAAAGGCGCAACTCAGGAAATTCATAAATGGAATGAAGTTGTTATATATAGAATATTATTTACCTGTTGTCTTTGAATTGGGGATATAAAGGTAGCAGTAAATACTTGTAACTGAAAAAAAACTACTAATACATTAAAATGGCTGTACTTAGTCATGTTTTAACGTTTCTATTATTTATTTTTACCATGTTTGATGATTACTGATTGACGGCTATCCTGATAATTATGAAAATAAATAACGCTAAGAGTATTGAATATTGACTAATCATAATTTTTTTCAAAGTAAGAAACATTTTGAATGTAAAAACGTTGGTGATGCAATTAGGTTAGCATGGCAAATTAAAATCGTCGCTTAAAATATATTAAATATCATGCAAATGAAGAGATCCTAACCTGCCTTAATGATTAAGACTGCAAAAATAGGTGAGTTGCTGCAATAAAAGTTCATTTTTCAACTGATGACTATTTTACAACTAAAATAATGCATGGTGAATCAAAAAATTATTGAAACTGTAACGCACAGGGCTACCTTAGATTTGCTTGATCAATAATAAATAAATGTAATTCTGAAATCAACCACAGATATGAAAAAAAATACAAATTAAAGGTACTTTTTCTTAATAAATATATTGGCTCTCCTCATTAAATAATATTCAAAGTGAAGTTTTAGGTTAAAATACAGAAAGTAGTCTTATTTTTTGTCAAGAAACATATTTTGATAATTCATTCTTTGCAATTCAATCAGAGAGCAATATCAAAGATCAGGTCTCAGGCGAAAATACTTGCCGCCATTTTGGTCAAAGTAGGAGATTGAGATACTATATTACCAGATGTACTTAGGCATTCACTCACTGAAGCATCGTAAGCAGTTCCTGGATTACAAACTTGACAATAACGGTACTATAAATTAAAGTAAGGAGTCTCATTTGGACATGAAATGCAGGTCAGACCATCAAAATAAGGATTGGTCGAGGGACAATCTTCCAATTGTGTATCAGCTGTAATATTGTTGTAATAATAGTATTTCCATTCATTTAGTGGTCTTCCCTCTAATATGAGATTAGGAGATGAAGGGTTTGTTTGCTTATGAATTGAATTCACACAACTTTGAATATTTGCATTAAATATCGTACTTCCGATACAGGCAGTGCAATTGAGAGAGTCATAGGAAAATAGAGGAGTGGGATCACTGCAACTTACACAGTTTTATCCATTAAAGAAAGGAGAATTTTATGGACATGGTATCCAGTCAGTTAAAACTGATTTGTTTTTAATGCTTGTTTTAATAGTTTCAGGAGGAGAGCCAATTGATATCCATTTGGGATTGTTCAGATTGGAGTAATAATTTAGTTAATCGCAGTGATAGGTGGCATTGTTGTATATTTGTAGAGATGGGCAAGTTTGACAGGATTAAGTCTAAGCAGAAAAATACTGACTTGAAGGACAGGAAATGCATGTTGTGCCGTCAAAGAAGGGACTAGCTTAAGGGCAAGGAATAAGATTAGCATTTTAAATGTTTTTTTGTAGCGAGTCCTTGTAAACATCTAAAGTCATATTATTAGGTAAAAGTATTCCTGTTAAATTGTTTATATTGGTTATTTTTATGCTAGAGATAGTTATTGTGGAAGGGATATTGTCCAAGCAATTTCGTTTTAAAACATCGTAGGAATTACATGTAATACAGCTTTTAGATGCTAAATCGTAATAATTTTAACAATAAATGCAAGTTCCCTGTGAATCTATAAATGGGGTTTCCAAAGGACATACCGATGAAAAGCAACTAGCATTTGATTGATACACCTTAGATAAATTAGAGAGGCTTTCATTACCGAGTGATAAGTTACTAGCTATCAGATTAACTTGATTTGTTTTGATTGGCATTGTGGAGGTTGCAAGTCCTCCCTCACTCATATCCTCACCAATTAAGTTACTTAACTGTAAAGCATTTTCAGGAAAGGAATGCAAAGAATTGGTAGATTCGTTAATTGGCGGAATTTGAGATAAGAACTGAAGATTATTATTAAAGGCGTTGAGGCTATTTTTTATACCTAATTTTTGAGAGGAAGAAGGTGGAAAACAGTAGTATGTAGTACTGTTTAAATTGATGATGCTATCGATATAAATTTTGAAAAGCTAATTTCTGGTGAAAATTATCGCTTGTTCAAGTGAGTATATGCGTTAGGTTTGATTGGTTGGATTGAGGTTACTTATCGATTTGGCTGCTGTGCTATTGAGGGTATTGAGAGAGGTAATTATGTTTTGAAGTTTGAGGATGAGATCAGTGGATGTCTACAAGTGTATTGGATGGATGGTCAAGTGCAAAGAGTTAACTTGGCAAATAATAAAGATGATAATAGTAGAAAGATAAGCTTGCTTACCCATCGTTAAAGTTTATAATATTATTTATTTATAATTTAAGCATAAAATTAATGAATGATTAATGGTAAGGTAATTGCAACTTATTTGGATATTAAATATTTCTTAGATGACGATAAGGATAATAAATATACAGCCAAATTGTTAATTCCTACTAATAATCATAATTTACTGTACCGATAGTATTGATCAATAAATTAAAATCAACTTTTTGTTGTTTACATTTTAAGGTGATTATTAAAACTAATACATTTTTGATTGATTCTCTCTTGCTGAGTCCAAATTACATACTTTTGTTTTATTAATAATCTTCACTAGGATCACTTCTTCTGTTCTAGGCTATATTAAATGCTATGAACACCTACAATCATCAATCTATCAATATATAAATACAGGCTTATATTGAATCAATTCCAACTGATAAATAATAAATGCAAATAATACCTGTAAACAAATGTATTATGAGCCTATTTTAATGAGGCAACTATTTGTTATGATGTATCAACTTGCATGCTGATGATTCTATAATATTTTAAATTTTAACAGCAAGGATGCGATCGGACATCGTTTCAATCGAACCTTAAATTGTTCAGTTCGGCAGGGAAAACGTACAAACCATCAAAATCATTAACAATACTTCCTCTATGATTGCTAACTTCTTCTTCTGCCTTTATAATACTGAGAAGTTTTAGTTTTCTCCAGATTCCTTTTCGTTGGCTCCTAACGAACACAAACTAATAACAATAACTCTAAAAATAAAATCCACTCGTTCAATGGCCAAATAATTCGCGTACCTGAAATCGACTTAAATAAACAAACGTATAACTCTGCTAATTAACAACTTTCAGTCTCCGTAGATGAAGCGAAGTCGAATGGGTTAATAGGGCATGGAGGACATTAATACACTCAGTTCAAGAGAGTACAAGGATATACAAACCCAAGCCATTTAAAAAATAATTAGGGAGAAAGATGCCTATATTTAGTTGTTGGAAAAGGATAAAGTCAGTTCTAATAAAAACATCAACTTCCGTACTGAGGAAAGTGCCTAAAAAATATATCTATACAAGCGGGAAGCTGAAGAATTATAGATCAAATTGGTTTTAGCTGAAAACTAAAAGCAAGCTATACTGAAGGAAAACTTGGTTTTGCAATAAAAGTTTGAGGAATATCGACAGTATTGTTAGACAGATCTAAAAAATTATGAAAAGGTCAATTCAGAGTTAAACGAAAGGAATGGAGAAAATATTAAATTGCACTAGGAGATCCAGTACCTGTAGGATCAGGGGCAGCAATTCTTACAGAAGTTGGAGGAAAAATAAATCAAAATCAGAGAGCTAGAACAACTCAACAAAAAGGTGATTTAAGATCAGAGGAAAGAAGCTGAGAAGAAATTTATTTATCTCGAAGAAAGATTAGAAGAACAAAAAAAGGCATACATGCAGGCATCCAAGCAGTCCTAAGAACGCATCAAGGATCTGTAAAGAAAACTATCGATCAGTGAGTCAATTAAGGAAAAGGCAGCTAGACTATAAAGCTAAATAAAGAGAAAAGATGATTAATTAAGAAATCTTAATAGCGCCTTTGAAACGGAGCGCAACACTCTTAAGTAGCTGGAAGGATAAAAGAAAAAGCTTATAAAATTCTAACTGATGAATTAAAGCATCAATGAAAAAAATAACGACCTATCATCAAGGCTTAAGGAGTACGAGCAATCCAATAATACTCTCCGTGAAGAGATATTTGCGTATAAGAGTAAGCTTGCCTAGAATGATGTTTCTTCTGATAAGATGAATCAGTATTTGGAAATAGCTCTTGAAAGCTGCCGAAACTAAAATTAATCCCTTAAGCGTTCAAAGAATTAGCTTTAAAAATCTTTGGATGAGTTCATGCACATAAACCGTCAAAGTCATGACAATAATAAGAGTCTTTCGGAGCAGTTATCCAAATACAAGGAGGAAATAAATCTGCTGATGGAAATCAAAGATAATCTCTAGCACAGAAACTAGGAATTAAAGCAAGAACATCATCTGGCTCTCATGCAACTGAAATCATAAAACATTGCACTCCTCTAAAAACTATCATATGGTTAATCTACAAAAAGAGAAGAAAAAATCCGCAAATTGGAGGAGGAACTATCAACCAAAATTAATTAAATTGAAACGTATAAGGTCAGCTGTGAGGAGGCAGAAATAAAAACAGAGGAATTGCTAAGGGATAACAATAAATTGTCCTAAAAAGTTAAGAAATATAAAAAATAAGCCAAAAAATAGCTTAGGAGTATAAATGATACCGCTATTAATCAGCTGCATCGTTAACACGATGAAAAGAAAAAGATGGCACAGCGTATCATAGAATTAGAGGAAGTCATTGTCAACTACTCCTGTGAAAAAGAAAAAATGAAATCTCAATCCAACAACAGAGACCAGTAGACCAGACTGGCAATAGGTCTATAAACATAGAGTCATCTTCGCAAGGAAAGGGCTTCTAGTCGCATCATTGGAATCAAGGATCAGAGGAAATAGATTAATGAGACGAACAAAGCCTATTCAGTAACATCTCAATAGCAAGTCTACGCTGAACTGGGAGAGCTTCGAGAGTTGAACAACTACATAAGAAATTAATAGGATCGTTTAACAAGAATGTTTGAGTTGGATGGCGAGAATGAAATTGAGGAAAGCTCGTTGAAGATGGAGACAAGACCAATCTTTAGGGTGATTCAATTTTTCAAAAAGATAGAGAATAAAATGCGTGAGTTTAAAGGTGAGAGTCAGTTGGTTAGCATTAAATAGATATAATACCTTAAAGGTCGTATCCGTTAGCTCTAGTCGACAAAGGAGGTGAAGTAAAATACATCTTCAATAAATCTAAGTAAAACGCGAGAGCAGTGTGGATAATTATTATAATATGTTCGCGAATAAATGAAGAATCAGTATAAAAAA